>FWPU01001029.1_pt1 | contig 87026 bp, 70 predicted proteins | sample 2228361 | NCBI WGS metagenome assembly FWPU01 (sample SAMEA103939777, study PRJEB20133) | metagenome
CCACTCCAAACATCCCAAACCTTTTAATATTCATAACCCGATTCCTCCTTAATAATTAAAGTAATTTTTAGCATAATATTTTGTATTTTTGAATAAATATCATAAATAAAAAACCTTGTCAAGTATTTTTTTTTTAATTAACAATTACCTTCACTCACAGCAGTCTCATCTGTGTTAACAGATATTTCAATCCCTCTATACTGTGCACATCCTGCGTCATCTGGTCAATTTTGATGAATCTCCCGTCCTTAAACATGGTGGTAATGAATGAAATATTATGCCTTTCCTCTTCCAGTAATTGTTTATAGCCCTCCAGCAATCTTTTAATAGTCCCCGTATCCCTATCTCCTTCTGTAATTTTTGAAATCGCCTCCTTTATCTCGTTCCCCTCTATCTCAAACTCTGGAAGCGTGCGATTAAAAATTATCCCTGAAACCTTCAGTTCATATTCTTTTAATTTTTTATAGAAGTACTCTGTCTCTTCAATACGAAGGAACTCCGGGGTCGTGACAATCAAAAAGGTAGTATCCTTACCCCTGAGCATAGCAAAAATTCTCTGAGTCCGCTCCCTGAATCCACCGTAGAGTCCTTCAAAATTCATAAGAAAATCAGCAATTCCCTCAAGGAGTTCAGTGCCAACTATTCCCTCTAACAATCTTGAAAAGCTCCTTATGCCCTTACTGAACGTCCTTATTCCAAAGCGCACAACCCGACTGTAAGACGATACAAAAAAGTTGAGCACCCCGGAATCAAAGACATCAAGGAGGGTCCTAGGCGCCTCAAGAAAATCCTCAGCATTCCTTGAGGGGGGTGTATCAAGCACAATTATATCAAAATTACCCTCTTCATCAATCTCATATAATTTCTCCAGCGCCATATATTCGTGAGAGCCGGTCACAAGGGTTGAAATATATTGATAATATCTGTTGTTTAAGATTCTCTCCCTTGTATCAGCATCTTTCACAACCTTAGCAATCATTTCATCAAAGGTCTTTTTTGAATCAAGCATAAGGGCAGACATCCTGCCTTTTTCAGCAGAATAAACCTCCTGCGGCTCATTTCCCCTCAATTTTATTCCCAGTGAATCCGCCAGCCGCCTTGCAGGGTCAATGGTAAGGACAAGCACATTCCTGCCTGAATCCGCGAGAAGAAGCCCGAGAGCAGCAGAGACGGTTGTCTTCCCCACACCACCTGCACCAACAAGCACAATAATTTTTTTGTCAGTTAATCTTTCCTGTAATGCTTCAGCGCCATTCACTTTAACTCTTCCTCTATTGCATCAGCAATCTCTGAGAGTTCCTTCCTGCCCATCCTTGTTGATGGAATCCATGGAATATTAAGAATCTCTAATCTTTTGAGCCACGCCCTCAGTTTTTCTATATAGTGATTCTGACTTTCCCTGCGTCTCTCAAAATAATCAAGGACACTTTTTATTCCCTGGAAGGCGGTGGCGTTATTTCTCTTATTCATTTCCCCCGGCTGAGGAAGAACCATGTTTATGAATAGGTGTTCCATTCCTATGTCAAGTTCCTTTTGTGCCTTATGATAAAACTCTATTGTCTCAGAGACAGGCATTTCCTCCGGAATAGTAACAAGATTTAGCGAGCACCTCGCCCTGTCGCTCAAAAATGTCTGCACCTTTCGCGCCTCACTGACAACGGGACCAACCTTAATTGCCTCAATCGCAGTCTCTGGAAGTTTCAAGACCGGGATTCCGTGGCCAGTGGAGGGTGCATCAAGTATCACGAGGTCGTATCTCCTGCTTTCATCCTTAAGACCAGCCCTTTCACAGAGGTACCACACCTTCCCGATTGTTGCAAGTTCCTTTAGCCCCGGTGTTGCCTTTGCAAGATATTTGTACAGAGCACTTCTTATTATTCTCTCCACAAGGATTTTTAACTTGAGACGCAGGTACAGATATTCCTCCATTGCCTTAAAGGGGTCTATGCTCAGTGAATAGAGATTGGGAATCAGTTCACGCTCTGTGTAGCCATGCTTTTTCTTCCCAAAGAGGGCTGGTATGTCTTCCCTTGCATTTACCTCAACGAGAAGTGTCCTTTTCCCCTTTCTTGAAGCAATGATGCCGAGCGCCGCGCAGAGAGTTGTCTTCCCAACCCCACCCTTCCCTGTAAGAATCAGCAACCTCTTGGTGAGAATGGAATGGAGCGTCATAACTTCAGGGCTGTAATCCGTTATCTTCCAGGATTTCTATTATCTTCAGAAATACCCTTGGTGAAAATAAAAGGGTGAGGTGGCCAATGCGGTAGAATTTTATATTTACACCTGGTTCCTTTAAAATTGAACTTTCCTGTGGAATGACAAGATTATCAATGGTGCTCCAAAGGGAATAATATTTCACCTCCCCTGGCAGATCACCTGCATTGAGACCTCGCATAAATTCAGAACCTGCGCGCAATTCCTTTGCACATGCTCCGATGCCGAAGACAGCCATCTTTGTCCCGTTGTGGGGTGAACCTATTGTTATTAACTTATTTACCTTTCTCGCACCATTCATCTGCTCAATATAATACCTTGAAACAATTCCGCCCATACTGTGGCCAATGATGTCAATCTTATCAGATTTTGTGAGTACCAGAACCTCCTCAACCTTTTCAGATAGTTGATGGGCAAGTTCTTCTATGGCTGCTGTCCTTGGTCTGAGATTGATTGTAAATATTGGCCTTTTGCCTGTTTGTCTCATTCTTAAATAAAGGAGAATAAAGCAGGCCCTGCTCATGAAGTATCCATGGACAAGGAGCACTGGCTTCTCCTTATCGTCTGAATGAATTTCCCTCAATGGGTCCGGTTCAATGTATCCGATAGGGAAAATTATTATGTTAATGTATGCAACTATAAGTTCCACCACAAAGGCAGAAATGAGCTCCATAACTGACGGTATTTCTTCTCTCTCTCTTGTATTTGCTATTTCATAATAGGCAATGGCAAAACTGATTACCTGAAAGAAGAAGACGATGCCGAGAATAAGTTTTATAATCAGCCAGAGAACAGTTAAGATTGTAGAAACCATAAATTGAAATTACACCAAAACCAATGAGGGGTCAAGAAGAATTTCCAGTATAAACTATACAAAATTTTCATAATTGTGACAAAAATTGTCATTTTTTGAGGGGTTCAAGGGGTGTAATAAAAGGGTCACAGTTTGTAACCCCACTAAAATAAAGGAGATTTTTGATTGCATTTTAAAGATAATTCTGGTATGGATTTGCATCATCTATATAGTAAAGGGTGCGTTTAATCACTTATAGAGGAGCAGAGGTGTTAATTCTTCAACAGAAAAAAAACATCCTCTGGAATAATTCGCAGGTTTTTTATTAAAAAGGGGAAAAAGTATGAAGAAAATGCAATATTTTGTTTTAACATTGTTTTTTAATGTATTATTTACGAGTGATGTTCTTGGCAATGAAGTTAGGAAGATAATTTATCCTGATAAGCAAAGATTTAATCCTGAATATCAAACAAGGAGATATCTTAATACGCTGATGAGGCAATTCAATATAAAACTGTTTCTGATAGTAATCTTGTTACTTAATATTGGAATATACAGATGTTCTGATAAGATGTCCTGTAGTGAATTAGAGCAGAGTGTAAAAGAAGAGCTGAATAAGAGTAACAACTGTTCAATTAAGGAAGAATGTGTCAGGTTAGCTGCATTTTGCTTTGGTTTTGCAGTTAACAAAAATTCTGACACTACAAATTTGGAAAAGACATATGATGAATACTTGCAAAATTGCTCTCCAGTTTGTGCAGGAACAGTACCTTATGGTATTCAGTGTAATTCAGGGAAGTGTGAATTTGTTTATGATATTTGTGTTCCTGATGATTGTGTAATTCTTGAATCTAAATAAAAACAATAACTTTTTTTGAATAATGAGAGGCTTTGTTGTTCAGCATCTTAATGATTCGTTTAATATTTATATTTTTCAGTATTTAGTTCCGGATTATCTATTTTTACTATCGCTTTCGTTTATCCGCGGAACATATATCACAGTAAAATTATCGGAGAAAATTGGAGTATTTTTAACCAGAATTGGCTGCTTTCTAAATGGCTGTGACTTTGGTAGGGTAACATCCCTGTCATGGGGAGTAAGGTTTGCAAAAGGGAGTATTCCATATAGATGGTACCTCAAGAGCGGTATAATAAGAGGTAATGAAGATTTCACACCAGCGCTCCATCCCACACAGTTATACGAATCGCTATGGGGACTATTTTTATTCTTTACTATCTTATTGTTTTTGAAAGTAAAAAATTTGATGGACAGGTTTTATTTATTTTCTGTTTTAGTTATGCTGCTGGGAGGTTTACAATTGAATTTTTTAGGGGGGATGCAATAAGGGGTATTTATGGCCAATTCTCCACATCACAATGGATAAGCATTTTAATATTTATATTATCTCTTTTTGGTTATAATTCTTTTATGAAGCGTAATTCAGATATAAAGGCGATTTAATTCCCTGGCCCATGTCCTACCCCGATCCCTACCGCACTCAGGGAATTATAATTTTGTGTTGTGCCGTGAGGCAGTCCATTTTAAAGAGCAATCAATTCCTCCTTCAATTTTTCCACAATTCCGCCGAAGCTTCCGTTTGACATAATAAGAATCACGTCGCCACTGCTTGCATTTTTCCTCAGGAAATCTACTATCTCATTCACTGATTCAATATAAAAGGCATTCCTGCCACGCTGTTTCAAGTCAATTACAATCTGCTCCGGATTCAGGCGCATTTCTTTATCAATTGCATCCCTGTTAAATACGCCTGAAATAATCACTCGGTCTGCCTGGACGAATGCCTCCGGATAGAGTTTCTGAAAAAAATTCCTCCTTGATGTGTTGGACCTTGGCTCAAAGACAGCCCAGAGCTGTCTCCTGGGATACCTTAATTTTATCGCGGAGATGGTCTCCCTCACCTCTGTAGGATGATGGGCAAAATCATCTATAACCAGTATCCCTGAGAACTCTCCGACTGTTTCCTGTCTTCTCTTAACCCCGGAAAAGCTCTCAACTCCCGCCTGTATATCTTTATAATTTAAACCAAGGTGTTCTGAGACTGCAATTGCGAGGAGACAATTCCTTATGTTATGAATCCCGCTCTCGCTCCATTTGAATTTCCCGTATTCAAGTCCATTCTTCAGCACAGTGAACTCTATCCAGTTACCTTTTACACTCACTCCTTTGTAATCCCACAGGCCCCCTTCGCCACAGGAGACCTTATCTACATTGATACCATCAACCAGTTCTTTAACGGATTCCGAATAACATCCGTAGGCAATAAAGCCATCAGAAGGAATAAGTTTTAGAAGTTTTCTAAAGGACTCCTTTATTTCCGAAATGTCTTTGTAAATATCGCCGTGGTCAAATTCTATCGTAGTAAGTAAAAGATTCTGCGGCGAGTAATGAAGAAATTTTTGCCTCTTATCAAAAAAGGCAGTGTCATATTCGTCTCCTTCAATTACAAAATGTCTGCCTTTACCAAGGTAAAAACCAGAATTAAAATTCTTTGAAACCCCGCCAAGCAATACATTCGGGTCTTTGCCTGCGCTTTTCAGAATCCAGCCAAGGAGCGCTGTTATAGTTGTCTTACCGTGAGTCCCTGCAACAACTATTACCTCTTTGCCTCTTAGGAAAAACTGCCTTATTGCCTCGGGCATTGATATATAAGGAATTTTTTTTCTCAGCATCTCCTCTACCTCTGGATTATCGCGCCTTACTACATTGCCTACAATGATAAGGTCAGGAGGTGGATTGAGATTCTCCGCTTTGAATCCAATCTTTATGTCAATCTTGAGCTCTTCCAGATATTCCTTCATTGGCGAATAAATCTCCTTATCTGAACCTGAAACCTGCTTTCCAATGCTCCTGAGCATGCCTGCAAGATTTCCCATTCCAACCCCGCCAATACCCATCAGATAAATGGTTCTTAAAGTCCTGAAATCAACCTCCATATCCAAGCGCCTCCATCACAGCATTGTGAAGGATCGGACGGAACTCTCTGATTTTCATGTTTTGCCGTAAAGGGTGAATCCTGTTGGTGAGGAGTATAACTGCAACCCTTCTCTTTAAGTCAATCCATAGAGAGACGCCAGTAAATCCGGTATGACCTATGGAGAGGCGGGAAAAATGCATGCCAGAACTTGAGGAACCAGTTGCTGGTGTATCCCAGCCAAGGGTCCAGCTGGAAGAGGGTATATTTTGCCTTGTAAAAAACTCTCTCGCCGTCTTTTCTGTAAAGAGTTTCCCTTTACCATAATAGGAATTAATGACCTCTCGTGCAAATACTGCAATATCCCCTGCTGTTGAGAAAAGCCCCGCATGCCCTGCCACACCTCCCAGAGCCCATGCGTTTTCATCATGAACCTCACCCCAGATGACCCTCTGCCTCCAGGGGCAGTTCTCAGTGGCTGCAATTCTTATCCCTTTATCTGGTCCCCTGGCATTCTTCAGAAAAAAACTTGACCTCATCCTTAGAGGATTGAAGATCCGATTGTATGCAAAATTATCAAGGGACTCTTCTGAAACCCTTTCAATTATGAATCCCATGAGAATAAAACCAAGGTCACTGTAAATGGACTTTGTCCCGGGGCTGTATGCCAGTGGTTCATTTAATATATTTTTTAAAAAGAAATCTCGCACCTCTGGTGTTCTAGAAATCCTGACCCCTGTCCTCTTTTCTTCATTCTCAATCTCCTGAAAAAATGGCTTCCATGCACTAAACCCGGCAGAGTGGGAGAGAATCTGTCTTATTGATATATGTCTTTTATCATCCGGGACAATGCCTGGTATATAGGCTGAAATCCCTTCATTCAGTTTGAGCCTCCTCTCCTGGATAAGAAGCATTACAGCAGATGTAGTGACAATAACCTTTGTGAGGGATGCAACATCAAATACTGTATCTTCGGTCATCTTTCTCTTCACTGGAAAGATGGAAGAAAAGCCATCCGCAAAATTAAAAACAGTGCGTGAATTCTTTACTACCCTGAGGACCGCTCCCGGGAACACTTGCTTACGTATGCCCTCCCGCAATAATTCTTCAACCCTTCTCCATCCCCTGTTATGACCTGACAAATCTTTATCCATGTAATTCTACTGTAACTGATGGGGCATCCGCGTCAAGAGTACATATTGCCCCGATTGGCAGTGTAAGATTTGGGATCTGATGACCTGCAGGGAAGCCCACCACAGCAGGAACATGTACGTCCTCAAGAATCTCTCTTAATAGCAAGCGGAGGGCATCCTTTTTTAGTCCCTTGATTTTTCCCACAATCACTCCACGGATTCTTCCCAGACGACCTGATAATTTCAATTGCGTAAGCATCCGGTCAATACGATAGAGGGGTTCGTCAAGATCCTCAAAAAAGAGTATGCTCTCATCCCAGGGCGGCTCATAATCCGTGCCGAGGGTTGAGAGAATAACAGAGAGACAGCCACCGATAAGTGTCCCACAAACTTTGCCACTTCTCACACTCTGTAAATCCGGTGTTTTATAGGTGAGGACCCTTGATTCGCCGAAAAGAACCTGCTTAAAAATCTTGACTGTTAGTTTATCCCCTTCTCCAATCTGCCGCAACATGGGTCCATGAAATGTCACAAGCCCTGCCTTCTTTACAAAATTATTCAGCAATATTGATACATCGCTGTACCCTATAAAAATCTTGGGATTATTTCTTATTACCTCAAAGTCAATATTTCTTAACATCCTGAGACATCCGTATCCACCCCTTGATGAGATTATTGCCTTCACCTCTTTATCCCTGAACATATCCATGAGGTCTTGCGCCCTTTCATAGTCCTCACCCGCGAGGTATAATTTTTTTAAAAAGGTGTTTCTGCCAATTTTTACTTTAAGTCCAAGTTCCTCAAGAAACTTTTTGCCGCGACGAACAACCTCCCTATCCACAGGCCCCGAGGGGCTGATAATTCCTGCTGTATCTCCGCTACTTAATGGCTCTGGAAATATCATGGAATTATTGTATATTATAAGAAAGAAAATGTCTATCCCTGATTATTTCTTCATAAGTCATTTGCGCAGGCTTAAGCCTGCGACTACCAAATATGGATCCAATATCTTATGTTCCTATACTCCGCACAACCCAATCGCTACCCAACCAATTCTAATAATGGAATTTAGGACTCCTCCTTATTTTTTACTTGCTACTTTTTATATTTTAAATTAAAATAAATGTGTGAATCACAATGAACATTTCTTATGGAAAGGCAGCGGGCGCATTCTTGATGCCTTCCTTGAAGCGGTTCTCCCTGAGATTCCAGGAGCGGATAATAACCTGATTCGCAGGAAAACCCTTGAGGACCTTGATGGTTTTCTCGTTGGCATGACTCCATTTATGCGTTTCCTTTACAATCTCGGAGCATATTTAATTCAATTTGGCTCAATTATTTTCGGACACTCCCTTTTACCATTTACATGGCTGAACAAAGCGTCAAGGATCAAATACATTGAAAAATGGGGCACCAGCAGGCTTTCTCAGAGAAGAAATATCATCCTTGCCTACAGGAGCACTGCAATGCTCGTCTTTTACTCCCAGAAAGAGGTCCTGAGATACCTGAATTATGATCTTGAATCCCATATTAAGGAGAGAATGGCGTGGCTAAAAAGGGAAGCATCTTAACAGGTTTTGAAATAAATCGCGATATTGCTGAGACAGCAGATGTATGTGTGATTGGTTCTGGTGCAGGAGGAGCAACTGTATCAGCTGCCCTTGCGGAGTCAGGACTGGATGTCGTAATTCTGGAGGAGGGGGGCTATTACACAAGCCAGGAATTCAATCAAAAACCAACTGCCATGATTCCAAAACTCTACAGGGATGCTGGCGGGTCAGTAATTATTGGCAATCCAGTGATTGCCTTTGCGGAGGGAAGGTGCGTGGGTGGTTCAACAGTAATTAATGGCGGAATGTGCTGGCGAATTCCCGAGAGGATTCTCAAGCGATGGAAATGGGAGTTTGGGCTGGATGATTACACCCCGGAAGAACTGGATAAATATTATACCCCTGTAGAGAAGAGAATAAATGTCGCAGTCCAGTCGCCAGAATCAATCGGAAAGGGAGACAAACTCTTCAAAGAGGCTGCAGAATCCCTGGGCTACCTTGTAAAATCAAACATGAGAAACCAGAAGAACTGTCCTGGATTTAATATCTGCATCTTCGGCTGTCCCGGGGATTGTAAGCAGAGCATGCTGGTAACCTATGTGCCTGATGCGGTAAATTGCGGCGCTCGGCTCTATGCAGATGCAAGGGCGAAGGAAATCAGACGGAATGGGGACAGGGTAACCGAGGTCCGTGCGGATATTCTTGATAGAATTACCATGAAGAAGAAATATACGCTTACTGTAAAGGCGAAGGTCCTTGTCCTCGCCGGAGGCGCCATTCAGACACCGGTGCTCATGCTCAAAAATCGTCTTGCTAACTCCAGCGGTCAGGTTGGCAGGAACTTTTTTTGCCATCCCAATATGAAGATTACTGCGATATTTGATTATGATATATACTACTGGAAAGGAGTTCATCAGGCCTTTCAGGTCCATGAATTTATTGATGAGGGAATAATAATGGCAACCGGCGGGGTTCATCCTGCAATGGTTGCTATGTCCCACCCCTATATCGGCAAGAAGCATCTTGAGATTATGGAGAATTACAACAGAATGGTAACTGCCGGCGCCTTGATTGACGATACCACAAGCGGCGTTGTAAAACCTGGTCCCTTCAATTCTGCCCTGATGTTCTATCAGATTGATGCTGAGGAAACAAGACGACTTGTGAGGGCAACCGCACTATTGTGTGAAATCTTTTTCACTGCAGGGGCGAAAAAAATCTACCTGCCCTTTAGACACTTAGAGTCAATAAATTCCATGGACGAGATTAAGAAATTATATGAATATAATATCAAGCCCTCTGACTTTCATGAACTGATCACGGTTCACGCCATGGGAACATGCAGGATGGGCGGAGACCCCAGAAGATTTGTCACAAACCAGTGGGGGCAGACATACGATGTCCCGAACCTCTTTATTACGGACGCAGGGGTCTTTCCAACATCCATCGGCGTCAATCCACAATTGACCATAATGGCACTAGCAAGGAGGACCGCAGAATACATAATAGAGAACTGGAATAAATTTTCTATTTACCTATAGTGCCTTAATTTTCTCTCTGCCTCGGATTTGAATCTCCCATCGGGATTATTATTTACATACTCCCTGTACTCCCTTATTGCTGACTTTATGTCCCCCTCTGCAAAATATGCCTCACCCAGATAGTAAGTTACATCTTTATACCTTGGGTCAAGTTTTTTAACTATATTGAATTCTTCAATAGCGAGTTTATTCTCTCCGACTTTGAAGGCATCCTGCGCCAGGGCGTAATGTGCTTCAATGTAGTCGGGGTTTTGCTTAATTGCATTTCTATAATACTCCATTGCCTCATAATAATAACCGTCCTGGTCCCGATACTGTCCCAGAAGAAAATTTGCCTCCGCAAATGTGGGGTCAATCTTCAGGACTGTCTTCAATTCATCTATTGCCAGGTCCCTTCTCTGAATCTTCTCCATAACCCTTGCAAGGGCGAGATGCACTGCTGCTGAATTCGGATTGATCCGCAGAACCTCCCTGTATTCCTTCTCAGCCTCATGATACATATGCATTGCAAAATATGTATCGCCGAGATAAAAGTGGGCATCAATGTGATTCGGGTCTGACTTCAGAAGATTCTCCAGGATTCTCTTTGCATCTTCATATCTCTCTTTGTAGAGATAAATTCTCCCAAGAGATACAGAGAAATACTTTCTGTCAAAGTCCGTAAGTTGAGCTTGATATTCGGAAAGTAATTGCTCAATGTTCGTCATGGCATCATCAAAATCCTCTATCCGCTCAAAAAGTAATCTGGAGAGATTAATCCTTGCTTCAACATGACCCGGAGAAAGTTCAATGCACCTCTTATATGCCTCCACTGCTTCCTTCAGTTTATCTATTCTGGAATAATTAAGTCCGAGGGAGAAGAAAATGCCATCCTCTCCGGGAGCAATGGAGGCAAGTTTTTCCAGGTGGGCAACCGCATCTGAATATCTTTTATCCTCCTCGTAAAGTTTAGCAAGTTGTTTGTGTGACTCATACTGCTCAGGATTTATCTTTACAGTCTTCTCAAAAAACTCTATTGCCTGAGCACGGCTTGCCTGCTCCAGAAGATAAATCTCCGCCAGAAGGTAGGTGATTCTCCAGTCATCCTGTCTCAATTTGAAGGCACTCTCTCCGCTGATTCTGGCCTCATCGGTTTTACTAATCTCATTATAGGCAAAGGCAAGCAATGTATATGCCTCAGCGCTTTGAGGATTTATCTTTAAGACATCGTTGCCATATCGTATTGATTCATCAATCTTTGCGTTATCTTGTATCTTTATACCCCACTCGTAGTAAAGTTCCTGAAGTCCAAGAAATGCTGGTGCAAAAGTGCTGTTGAGTTTCAGGGCTATCTTGAATTCTTTCTCAGCAGAGGGAAATTTTTCAATCCCTGCCATCATCAACTCCCTTGCCCTTGCCACATGCTCCTCCGGCGTCCCTGTAAGGGGAATCTCTTCCTTCTCTATTACCTGCACCTCTTTCTTTCCAAAGAGCCCTTTCAAAAAATCACGGGTATCTTGATTTGTCCAGACAACGACAAGAATAATAATAAAGAACAGGATGCCGAGACCGAGCAGGACCTGTTTCCCGCGGAGTGCAGAAATTAGGGGTTTTTTAGATTCTGTTTGAATGGAGGTAACGGGCGTAGCAGTGTGTTTAGGAACTGGAGTTGTTCCTTTTGGCTTTTTCTGCACAAAGAGTTGAGAGACCTCAGGGACTGAATACGCGCTCTGCCATGACTCGCCTTTCTTTGCAATCTTATCCAGCCCATGAACCCTGCCTTCACGAATTAACCGCCTGAGCTCTTCAATAGAAAATGGACCATATGTCTTCTTCTCCTGAACCCTGTGGACAAACCAGATTTTGTGCTCTTCTGGCATGAATTGAATTATACACCAGGGCAAATTTTTATCAAGTTTCTAAGAGAGTTATGTGAAAATCGCTTGATTTAAAGGCGTGTTTTAATTAAAATAGATGAGAAATTGATAAATGATTAAAAAATCTCTGCAATTAGTGCAATCAAATTCTATTCTTTTTATCTTTATATTAATCTTTTTAATTCCCTTTTATAAGATTAAATTTGGATTGCTGTCTCTCCAGGGCGCTGATTTTTATCTCCAGCATTTCTTCGCGAGATATTTTCTCAGCAATGAGTTGTTGAATAATTTTACTCTGCCTTTATGGGATCCACGTATTTTTACAGGGGTTCCACTAATTGCAGATCCAATGAATGGCATATTCTATCCTTTTACTTATTTGAGTCTGTTAATTCCATGGGAAAATCTTTATGGCATTTTTATTATGTTACATCTGATGTTAGGGATTGTATTTATGTTTATTTTTCTCAAAAAAGGGCTCGGGCTTTCTTACATATCTTCAATTATTGGCTGCACGATTTTTATATTTTATCATGGACTATGGCACCGAATCTTGATTGGAGGGTTACCATTTATACAATCTTATGTATGGATACCCTTAATAATGCATTATTATTTATGTTCTTTGAAGCAAAGAAAATATTTTATTCATACGTGTCTCGCAATGACTCTTCAGTTTCTTGGTGGAGAGCCGCAGGTGAGTTATGCAACCAACCTCTTTCTTGGCTTGTTGACCCTGTTTATGATACTCAATGATTTAAGGAACAAGAGGGTCATTGAAGCCAAATACAAGGGCAGGATATACTTCCTGATAATAATCTTTTTCTTTTTGTTGAGTAGCATTCAATTTCTCCCAACTCTGGAATTTGTAAAATACACATGGAGGTCTGGCGGTGTTGGCTATCATGAATTCTTTTCATCGCGTTCTTCACCTGGTTTAGCACTCGCTTTGTTCGTAATGTTTGCTATCCCTGGTATAATCCCTTTTTCTATCATCTTTTTATCAAGGAAATTTTTGAAAAGGGAAATGGTTTACTCTTATTCTATTTTGTATTTATTCTTCTTATTCCTTACAGCGGGTGGTAGTACCGGCCTCTATGAATTATTTTACTATTATCTGCCCGGTCTTAAATATTTCAGAGAGCCAGACGAATTTTATACAATATGTAACTTTATCATTGCATACCTTGTTGCAATAAGTTTTGAAAAATTAAGTAGCGCAGATATTTCCAGATTAAAGAGGTCAATCCTCTACTTAGGCGTGGCAGTGCACTTTTTACTCCTGTTTATCCCATCTTTTAGATTTATCCAGCCCTTTGATTTTAATTCTAACTTTGCCATATATAAAAAAATCTCTCAAGTTACAGTTTCAAAGGACCCCCTTGATAGAGCAGTAATATTCCCGTTCCTCTTTAGCAGAAATCCAACTATCTCTGCAAATTCATCCATTCTTTTTAACAGGGAAAATGTTTTTGGATATGGTCCATTAAGCCCCGATTTTGTAATTAAACTTTTTAAGGAATATTCTGACATTCCCCTTGTTAACTTTATGAATACATTCGGTGCGAAATTTCTTTTTACGAAAGAGTATTTAGATTCCATCGCCCTCCAGTTAATCTACAGCGATGAATTTAATATCTACAGGTTGAAGGAGGAGACAAAGAGATTTTACATTGCCCGAAGTCCTTTATCAGATGAAGGGCTCACCCTTGCTGAATTTTTGAGGGATGTGACAATTGAAAAGGAGGGGAAAGTTGTTGTAGGGGAAACAATTCTTAATGAACTTAAGTCCAGAATCGCACTCGTAAAGGAGGTTAAAGGGGCTGACGACAGTATAAGGTTAATTGATTACAGACCGAACCGTCTTGCTTTAAGAGTTAATATGAAAAGCCCGGGGATTCTTGTCCTAAAGAATAATTATCATTCGGGGTGGAAAGCGTGGATAGATGGAGAGTCAGTTCCTGTCTTTAAAACAAATCTAATCTTCCAGGGTGTCTTTCTCAACCAGGGAGAACATACTGTAGAACTAAAATTTATGCCGCTTTCCTTTCAGATTGGCTTAACCATAAGCGTGATTACAATTTTTATTCTTGCATTCCTGTATGTTAAATATAGAAAGGAATGACCCTAAAGCAGGTAGCCTATGGTTGGTAGCCACAGGCCGGCAGCCGCAGGCCGGTAGCAGACCGGTAGCCGCTGGCTTTAGCCTGCGCAAATGACTCTACCCTCACCCTCCCTTGATGGGAGGGGACAAAGGGGAGGGGATAAAGGGGAGGGTGAAGGGATTCCTGCTGGAGTGGACCCCTGTGAAAACACTACTCACACCCTGGCGGACAGCCATCAACTGGCTTTAATACCGTAAATATGCCCACAGCATTTGTGAATTTAGAGTCACGCAGAACCTAAATACATTTTTATTCCCAAAGTAATAAAAGTTGTTTATAATACGAATATGCATTTAAAATTATGGCAGAAAGAGGGGGTCATAATATTATTATTCCTCCTCTTTCCCGTTCTTACAACATGGAATGTTCTCTTCTCAGAAGAAACCTTTTTGGGCGCCGATGTCATTGATGGCTATTTGCCGTGGCGATTTTTCCTTATTAATGAATTATTAAAAAATCATTCTCTGCCCCTCTGGAATCCTTACGCTCTCTCAGGCACGCCCTTTATAGGTAATATACAGGCATCCATTTTTTATCCCCTATCCTATATAATGCTTATTAAACCCTATTTTACCTTTAAAATTCTTTACATTATTAATCATTCTATTTTGGGACTCGGATTGTATTTCCTCCTGCAGGACTTTAAAATCAGCAGACCAATCTCTTTTACTATGGCTTTTGCTGTTTCAACAGGCGGTCCTCTCTGGAATGGCTCTCTTGTATTTTCTCAGACATTAGCATGGATGCCCTTCTCAGTCCTGTTTGTTAAAAAATCACTTGAGGGCAAAACCCTTTTCATTCCTTTAACTGCAGTAACATTAAGTATTCAGCTCGCTGGAGGTTATCCACAACTTTTCTGGATTACAATCCTTTTTTGCTTTCTCTTCTTCCTCCATTCCCTCTACGCGGGTTACTCCCTTCACTATACATTATACTCTTTTCTTCTGGTTTTTCTATTATTCTTCCTGCTCTCTTCAGTCCAGCTCTTTCCAACAGCAGAACTTGTTTTAATTTCCCAGAGGCATTTAGATACTGCTTCACTCGTGGAAACCTCTTTGAAGGAACGATTTAATCCCTTATTTTTTCTCCTGATTTTCTTCCCGGCAATTTCTTCCAAAAATCTCTTCAGCGAAAATTATCTCTGGGGCAATATATCGGGAATCTTATTTCTTGTCTCTTTCCTCTATATCCTGAGACCAGAGAATTTCAAAAAACTCAGATATAAATATTTTTTATCCTTCTCAATTCTATTTTCTCTCTTTCTCAGTGCTGGTGATGTGAATCCTTTAAATAAATACATTCAGTCAGCTCCTCCATTTTCTTTCTTCAGACATGGAAGTCAGTATATCGTGATTGGTTTGATTTCGCTCTTAATTCTCTCTGCTCAGGGATTGGAGAATTTTTTTAATAATATAAACAAAAAATCAATAAAAGCACTCGGCCTTTTCTTTATCCTTTTTCTAATTATTTTAATATCTCTGGTGAATTCAATCCCTGAAGTATCTCTGCCATTCAGCAAAAGAGCATTTATATTAACCTCTGCTATAAACCTCGCGGTGGTTTTTTCTGTTTTTCTAATCGCACTGAGGTCTCCTCTTCATTCTTTCTTAATACTTATTTTTCTCCTTTTTCTTAACAATTTTATTAATCTAAAAAAATTCTCCATCCCTTCTGATTTCTACACTCAGGTGAAATATAAGAATCTGCTCTTCAATCAAATAAAATCATATATCACCGAACCTTCCCGGATTATATCATCAGTAGTTCATCCCAATGAAAGTTTACTTTACAAAATTCAGGCAGTGAACGGTTATGATTCTGTGATGATTGGCAGATATATAAAATTCTATCTCGTAGCATCAAACAGAACAGGAGATACTGGTAATGTAACCTATCTAAAGAATCCGGATTTCCGTTCTAAACTCGCTGATATTCTAAATGTAAAATATATCTTATCTAATATAGAGCTCTTCCATGAAAAACTTGTCCTTATTACAAAAGTCGGCGATTTTTTTCTTTATCAGAATAAGCACTCTTTCCCAAGGGTATATTTTGCTACAGAGTGGCAAATTCTTGATGATAATGAAATTGTAGAGAGGATGTTAAAAGAGGATATAATAAGCAAACATATAGTATTTTTTGAAACAAAGGACCGTGAACTCATACAAAAAACTCTTAACACCGGGAAGCGGCAGAATATCAATATTGATTCTACAGTAACTTTTATTGCTTATGAAAATGAAAGGATAATAATCAATGTCAAGAGTGCTCAGGATGGTTTTCTTGTCTTAAATGACACATATTATCCTGGCTGGAAGGCATATGACAATGGAAAAAGAACAGAAATATTCCGTGCTAATTATTTTATGCGGGCAATAAAACTTTCTCCGGGAGAACATGAAGTGGTTTTTGAATACGATCCATGGACATACAAACTCGGGAAAATGCTCTCTATAACAGGTTTTATCTCTATATTGTTTGTCTGGATATACCATAAAAAATTACAGAATATGATACAGCGTAAGTGAACTCTTCTGATTTAATCCTTACTGGAGCTGAGGGGATTTGCACCGATCTCCAGATATACCCTCTACTGCGGGAGGAACAAATCCCAATGAACTCTTCTGATTTAATCCTTACTGGAGCTGAGGGGATTTGAACCCCCGACCCCATCGTTGCGAACGATGTGCTCTCCCAACTGAGCTACAGCCCCACAAGCGCGTTATTTAAACTTACTACTCATTATATATCATCTTGTGGATTTTAAGAAGGAAATCTCATCCACATAAATAATTCTACTCCCTGATGTCCTGCTATTGATTTCAATAATCGTAGGGAAAAGTCCTGCTTCAAAGGTCGTGTATTTCTGAAACAACATCTCCATTTCTTTATTCTTGACTCTAACGGGCAGAAAAGAGTCCTTATCAACCCAGAGTTGTAATCTCTCTTCATCACCAATCCGGTAACAGATGTGACCTTGAACCCGGTCAAGGTCAACTATCTCTCTGTTAATTCCCAGATTTTCAATGCCCTGGACAAAGTCGCTTTTTGTATTCGTCGCAAAGAAGACCTTTATTACAGAAGATTGCACCCCATTCGGAAATAGCTCCTTCTCGCTCAGGCTTAAATACTTAACGCCTCCTTTTACATCAATCACTATGATAAATTGCTGTGGAGAGTCATTGCGGTTTTGCACACGCCCTTTCAGAAGCGCGCCCTGGAGATGAACAGGTGTTTCCCACATTAAGTCAATAATTTTCCAGCCCGGAATTATATAGAGAAAAAAGAGAAATGATTTTATGATTAAAAAATTTCTGAATAGCATATTATGATTTTAAAAAACTTATGATGGCTTCTTTTAACTTAGCCCGCTTCATTCCGAAGGCAAGGTTTGCCTCCAGAAAACCCATGGGATTACCAAGGTCGTATCTCTTACCTGAAAACTCCAATCCTAAAAGTGCCCTTCTCGCAACCACTCTTAGCGCATCTGTCAGTTGAATCTCCCCGCCATGGCCTGGTTTTGTCTTCTTTAGAATCTCAAAAATCTCCGTTGGGAGGATATATCGTCCAATCACCGCGAGATTAGAGGGGGCCTCCTCTGGCGCTGGCTTTTCAACCAGGTTCTCAATCACCCATATTTGACCATCCTTTTTTTTCGCCTTAACTATACCATATTTCGCACTATCCCTTTCTGGAATCCGTTCAAGGGCAACCACTGGAGAGCCGTTCTTTTTATAGACCTCCATCATCTGTGAGAGGCAACCCTTTTCTGCATCAACTATGTCGTCGGGCAGAACCACTGCAAATGGCTCATTCCCCACAAGGTCCCGGGCAGTAAGAACTGCATGCCCGAGCCCGAGGGGCTCCTTCTGTCTCACAGATACAATATCAATCATGTTTGAGACTGACTTAATGTTTTTTAGAATATCCTTTTTGTTACGCTCGGACAAAAAGCTTTCAAGGTCCCTGTCTATATCAAAATAATCAAGGATGGCATCCTTACCCTTTGAGATTACAAAGATTACCTGCTCAATTCCCGCTTCAATAATCTCTTCAACAATGTAATGGATCAATGGCTTATCAACTACTGGCAACAGTTCTTTCGGAATTGACTTGGTTGCAGGGAGCATCCTTGTCCCAAGTCCTGCAGCCGGAATAACTGCCTTCCTGACTTTTGCATTACCTCCCACCTATTCAGCCCTTTTCTTCTCCTCTTCCTCCTGCTCGTTCTTACACTCAATGCACATGGTTGTGACCGGCCTTACTTTTAATCGCTCATATTCAATCTCTGCGCCACAGATTTCACAGATTCCGTAGGTGCCATTATCAAGCCGCAACATCGCCTCTTCTATTTTCTTTAAAAGTTTTCTCTCCCGATCCCTTAAACGTAACTGAAAATTTCTGTCTGACTCCAGTGCGGCCCGGTCAAGGGGATCTGCGTAACCCATCTCCTTCTTATTCATGCCGTTCACAGTCCGCAGTGACTCCTGAATAATGCGCTCGCGCTCTTTTAAAAGAATTGTCCTGAATTCCTCTTTTCTTTCATTATTCATAGTTTATTATAGAATTATATCAATTTATTTTTTCACTGTAAAGTATTTTTCGCTGGACACCTGAGAAAAAAAATACTATTATCTTCATTAATATGCCTTTTGTAATACTTTTACTAATCTTCTTAACGCTGCCATATAGTTATGCCCTTGAACCTGGCGTTAAGACAATAGGGCTTGGCAATGCCTACAATGCTGTAGCAGACGATAATTCCGCAATTGAACTCAATCCGGGTGGAATGTCGCAGGTCAAACACTATGAGATTGATGTAAATTATCTTTTTTCTGATTATTCCAGGCAGTGGAGATTTTCAGTTCTTGACTCTGTGTCAAGTCCGCTTGCTATGGGGCTCTCCTTTTCTCAGATAAGTTTTAAGGATGTGGCACAACATTCTGCTTTTGGTGAACTCGGTGTATCCTCTCTTACGAGATCCCAGAAGATAACCATTGCCATTGGCAGCGGGAGCGATTATTTTTTTGCCGGAGTGAATGCCTCCTACCAGAAGATCAAAGAAACACCCGGAGATTATTTTTGGACATTCTCTGCTGGCGCAATTATAAAACCTGTGTCACAACTCTTAAATCTTTCATTTACAATTTATAATTTTGCAACCGCTGGAGCAGATAATCATAGCGTGAAGCAAAAATGGAGCGCAGGTGCAGCCAGCTTTGTGCAGTACATACTGGCATCCTTTGAGTGGTCAAAGATAGAGAATTCGGATGACCTCTGGTCCATTGGCATTGAGGGATACCTTCCGCAACAGATCGTCCTCCGCTCTGGTTATTTCCGGGGAAAGCGCGCACACGAGGAAGGCTGGGGCGCTGGCTTTTCCTGGCGGGTGCAACAGATTGCCCTCAATTATTCCTTCCAGAAAAGGTATAGCGATAAATTAAATTCTATATCTTTAAGTATTTTTCTCTTCTAACCGCCGATTGTATTCATAGAACGGACGCATTTTCGGAAATCCGACGGATGAATCTCATACCCAGAGGGTTTCATCTCTACTGCAGTAATAAATCCCTGTATAATATCGGTGTCCTTACATCCCGTTCTGAGAAGATGCAGGAGGTCCACCTCGTAATCCTTCATAAGGCAGCTCCTCAACTTGCCATCAGCAGTAAGGCGAAGACGATTACAATCATTGCAGAAGGCATTGCTCAGGGGGGAGATTATGCCAATCTCTGTATATGTGGCAACAGAGAATCTCTGAGCCACACCATTGTCTGAGGGAAGTTCTTTAATGGAAAAGTGTCTTCTAATGGTATCTTTAACATACTCGGCGGAAATAAACCTTGAGGATGAAATCTCTCCAAAGGGCATAAGTTCAATAAATCGCTGTTTCCATCTCTTATCCCTCGCGAGATTGACAAAATCAAGAATTTCATCATCATTAAAACCCTTAATCAGCACTGTATTAACTTTTATCGGAGAAATCCCTGCACTCATTGCCTCATCAATCCCCTCAAGAACCTGTTGAACTCCTTCCATTCCGCAGAGTTTTTTAAATCTATCTTCCTTAAGGGTATCCAGGCTCACATTGATTCTCTTAAGACCGGCTGATTTTAGTTCCCGCGCATATCTTTTTAACAGGATGCCATTTGTTGTAAGGGAAATATCCCTTACATCCTGCATGGATGCAATGGATGCAATTAATGATTGAATTCCCTTTCTTATCAACGGCTCACCACCTGTGATACGGATTTTTGTTATCCCCAGGGAGATAGCAATAGTAACAATCCGAAGGATTTCCTCAAAACTTAAAAGTTCCCCACGCGGCAGCGTTGAGGGAAGCGGTGCACAGTAGGAACAATGTAGATTACACCGATCAGTTACTGAAATCCGCAGATAACTGATTCTTCTCCCAAATGTGTCTACCAGGTTCTTCTGCATATTCTTATTTTATATAGATTTCCTTTCTGCGGTCAACAGAATATTCCTTTGGCTCTGTGCCCTCAATATAGGCCTCAAAAATTGGCTCCTTTGTGCTGTTGGTAGCAAGGAACCCTGTTTCAGGATCAATCTTTGCAAAGACAATTCCCTCAGGGATTGAGAAATCCTTTGGAGGATAATTATTTATTACCCCGCGCATAAAATTTACCCATATAGGGCTTGCAGCCCTTGCACCTGCCTCACCCTTTCCAAGGGAACTAAAATCGTCATTTCCCACCCAGACGCCAGCAACCAGGTCCGGGGTGTATCCAATATACCAGGCATCGCGATATTCATCTGTTGTTCCTGTCTTTCCAGCAGATGGCCTGTTAAGGACCTTTGCGCGCCAGCCCGTTCCTTCTTCAACAACTCCCTTCATGATATGGGTCATTATGTACGCATCCTGTGGTTTCATTACCTGTGTTCTCGTTGTAAGTTTCTCGTCCATTGTCCAATCATAAATGAGGCGCCCCTTCCAGTCCTCCACCTTTTCCACAAGCACGATATCCGGGCATAAGTATCCACCTGAGGCAAAAACATTATAGGCAAGGACGAGGTCTTTCAGGGAAACCGAGAGAGAGCCGAGCGCCAGTGAAAGGTCTTTATCCTTTGGTTCTTCTATCCCAACCCTTTTCAGATATTCCACAAAATAATCAACGCCCACATCCCAGAGCAATCGGACCGTTGGATTGTTCTTTGACACAATCAGCGCTTGTCTAAATAGAATGGGACCGGAGAAGGTCTCTTCATAGTTATGGGGCTTCCACTCATCGGAATCCATAAAGGTAATTGGGGCATCCAGCAATAGAGATGAAGGGGTATATCCCTTTTCAACTGCCGCACTATAGAGAAGGGGTTTTATTGCGCTTCCTGGTTGTCTCTTTGCCTGAAGAGCCCTGTTGAACTGGCTCCTTGTGTAATCGTAACCGCCAACCATTGCCCTGACCTTGCAGTCCTCAATGGCAAGGAGTGCTGATTCTGAAAGCGGTTCCTGCTCAAGAGAAAAAGTGAATCCATCCTGTTTTGAATCAATAATTTTAACCTTGATTACATCTCCCACTTTTAATACATCCTCAGGGTTCTTTATCTTAATCCATGTTCCATCTGTCTCCGGGTCTGGCTTATGCGCCCACTCCATATCCTTAATGTATAGCTTGCCGGAGCCTCCACCGGTGGCAACATGGACAACCTTATTCTTGCTATCCACCATAGTCACAAGGCCAGTATAGATCTTATCCTTGCTGAATTCATTAATTGTAAGTTGAGAAACAATTGTCTTGCCATCTTTGGAAAGTGCGATACTCACCCTGTCCTGCGGGATACTAAATTCATCCTTTAGAGAATTTAAAAAATCCTGGAAATCCTTTTCGTCAATGTGCTTTAATGGACCCCGGTAACCCTGCCTTTTGTCAAGTTCCCTCAATCCAAGAATAACTGTATCAACCGCGGTGGATTGAAATGATGCATTTAATGATGTATAAATCTTTAGGCCCCCTGTTGAAAGAAGTTCCTCATTAAAACTCTTTGAAAGAAAGGCCTTAACTGCATCAATAAAATATGAGAATGCCCTTGGCGGGCTTTTGTATCTATAAAATGTGACTGCCTCTCTGTATGCATGCTCTGCCTGCTCTTTTGTAATGTATTTCTCCTCTGTCATTCGGGTGAGGACATATTTCTGCCTTTCCTTTAACTGCTCGGGGTTTACAAATGGGTTGTATCTTGAAGGCGCCTTTGGCATTCCAGCAAGAAAGGCAGCTTCTGCAAGCGATAAATCCTTTACCTCCTTATGAAAGTAGGTTTCTGATGCTGCCTCTATCCCGTAGGAATTGTTGCCAAGATAAATCTGATTGAGGTAAAGTGTTAATATCTCGTCCTTGGTTAACTTTTTCTCAAGCCGGTATGCAAGTATGATCTCCCTGATTTTCCTTGTGAAGGTCTTCTCAGGTGAAAGAATTATTGAGCGTGTGACCTGCTGTGTGATTGTGCTACCACCCTGGATTACATCCCCTGCAAGTATGTTTTTGAGCATTGCTCTGAGGATGCCGCTCAAACTAATGCCATGATGTCTATAAAAATCTGCATCCTCTGCTGAAACAAATGCCTGCTTCACATAATCGGGAATATTCTGGACTGCAGGTAATCTTCGCTCAACATATAACTCCCCGATTATTGCCCCCTCTGTGGAATAGAGCCTGGTGACGAGATTCGGTTTGTAATCAACTAAGGTATCAATTACCGGGAACCCTTTAAAAATGTATTGTATGTACCCAATTGTAACAAAGGATAAAATTAGAAGACCTGCAAGAGCGATCACCAAAAAATTTTTTTTCATTTCCATATTGACAACTATAAAAATAATATTATCATAATTATGGAATTTTTGAAATTAAATATTTTATTTTTTGCTTGCAAATGTTTTTATGCTCTGATAAAGTTTATTACACATCCATGAAGGGTTTAAGAAGTGCGATAAATGCGATAAAACTGAAGCCCTGTTATCCTGTGGATAAGTTTGAGATAATTTTGTGTAACTCCTTAAAAAATAATGCATTTTTTGATTTTTTGACTTGTGGATAATATGTTAATAATAGAACTATAAAAATGGAAACCATCTGGGAAAAAATTAGAAGCAGATTAAAGAATCGCCTTCCGACTAGTGCCTATAATGATTACATTAAACCGCTAAACTTCGTTGGTCTTGAGAATGACACCATCGTTCTTTCTGCACCGAATGAAACACATATTCAGTATGTTGTTGATAAATATCTTGACTCCATAAAAGACCTCGTTTTTGCTCTTACATCAAAGCGCCCGGAGATAAAATTTCAGGTAATGGATGCGAGTTATGTGGAAGCAACCCGAGGGGCCTTAAATGAAGTGCCTCCTACCCTTAATAGAGCCCTTGTTTTTGAAAATTTTGTTGTTGGCGCAAGCAATCAATTTGCCCATGCAGCTGCTGTTGCGGTTGCAAAAAATATTGGCAGGGCCTATAACCCGCTGTTTATCTACGGTGGGGTGGGACTTGGTAAAACTCATCTTATTAATGCAATTGGTAATTATGTATTTGACCATTTCCCCGACATTAATATTACTCTGGTTACATCAGAGACATTTGTAAATGAGTTTATTAATGCTACCGCACATTTTAAAATGAATGAGTTCCGGAATAAATACAGGGAGCGTTGCGACCTTCTTTTAATTGATGATGTTCAGTTCCTCGCAGGAAAAGAGAAGTCTCAGGAGGAATTCTTTCATACATTCAATACTTTAATTGATTCAAAGAGACAGATTGTTCTTACGAGCGATAAGTATCCCCACGACATACCAAATCTTGAAGAACGACTACGTTCAAGATTTGAGTCAGGATTGATTGTGGATATCCAGACGCCGGACTTAGAGACAAAAATTGCAATCTTAAAAAGACGTATTAATGAAGAGAATTTAAATGTTGAGGACAACGTCCTTCAGTATATTGCTTCTATTTCAGATGCTAATATACGCGACCTCCTCGGTTATCTAAACCGCGTCATTGCTTACGCAAACATAAAGAGCGTGAGCATCTCTCTTGATGTTGCCATGGAGGCATTAAAAGAATTAGTTAAGAATAAACAAAGTGATGTTACTGTAGATGATGTAATAGGAGCAGTAGCAGATCATTTTAAAATAAAACCCCAGGATATTAAATCAGAAAGACGGATGCAGTCAATTGCCCTGCCAAGGCAGATTGCAATGTATATTGCAAGAACGAAATTGAATTACTCTTACCCTGAACTTGGAGAAAAATTTGGAGGTAAAGACCATTCCACAATTATTCATGGAGTTCGTAAAATAGAGGAAAAAATTAAAAAGGATAGTAAGTTTAAATTCTTAATAGAAGGTATTGTGAAGAAACTTGATAATAAATAGTTAAAAGAATGTGGATAACATGATGAAATTGAATTTATCTAAAGTTATCAACATATATTACAGAGAATATTAACAAAATTTATATTTTAAAATTTTTTGTTTTTTTGTTTAATATATATTATAATTTTGAATTATACACATAAATACATTTATTACTATTACTGTTAAATTTTTATAAGGAGATAAGGTATGATATTAAAAGTAGAGAAGAATATTATTGAAAAGGTTCTTTATTATCTTCAGAATATCGTTGAAAAGAAAACGACCATGCCTATCCTTTCTCACTGTTATCTAAATGTTGATAAAAACAGTACAGAAATATATGCTACTGATCTTGAGATCTCCTATATAAGCAGGATTGAATCAAGTTCTGATGAAAAAGGCAAGATCGTCATTCCTGCCAGAAAATTATATGAAATCATAAAAGAGATGCCTGTAAAAATTATAAACATAAAGTCAGAAGAAAATAACTGGATAAATATCTTTGCAGAAAAGAATATATCTTTTAGAATTGCAGGTCTAAATCCAGATGATTTTCCGAATGTTCAGAGATTTGGCGATACAAAATTCAGTAATATTGATTGCACAGTGCTCAATGAAATGATTGATTCTACGATTTATGCTGTTTCTACAGACGAAACAAGATTTAATCTAACAGGTGTATTTTTAGAGATTACTCCATTGAAGGACGAAAAAAGAATAACAATGGTCGCTACAGATGGACACCGCCTCGCCTTAAATGAAAATACATTTAAAGAGATTGATTTAAAATTACAAAAAGGAATTATCATTCCGAGAAAGGGTCTCCTTGAATTGAAGAGAATAATAGAGAAGAGCAAGACATTAGGTATTGCGGTAAAAGACAATCACTTCATTGCAAAGGTAGATGATTCAGTACTTGCTATGCGATTGATTGACGCTGATTTTCCTGACTATAAAGGTGTTATACCAAAAAGTTTAAAGAGAAAGGCAGAGATCAACAGGGAGAATCTACTTGGTGCTCTGAAGAGGTCTATAATTATGCTTTCATCAGGAAGGTTTCAAGGAATTAAGTTGAAATTTGATAATAACAAACTGGTTCTTTATGCTAACAATCCGGATGTTGGTTCCTTTGAAGAAGAGATTGATATATCCTATACTGGAGATAGAATAGAGATTGGATTTAATGCCACATATCTTATTGATGCATTTAATTCGTTTACTGATAAGGAGATTCTTTTTGAACTTGAGGACGAATTCAATCCAGGCATAATTCAGCGAAAGAAGGATAAAAAAGACGAAAACAGGAAACTTGCGGTTATAATGCCGATGAGGCTATAAATACACAAAATATTGTATTTTTCTGGACAATTACCACAAAATAATGTATAATTAATATAAAATATGCCAGATAAAAAAGATACTCATATATATAATGCAGATAGCATAAAGATTCTGGAGGGTCTTGACGCTGTCCGCAAAAGACCAGCAATGTATATCGGAAATACCGGAGATGGAGGTCTGCACCATCTCGTTAATGAAGTAGTTGATAATAGCATTGATGAGGCGCTTGCAGGATATTGTACTGAGATTGATGTTATAATTCATGCAGATAATTCAGTAACAGTAAAGGACAATGGAAGAGGCATTCCAGTTGAGGTACATAAGACAGCGAAGAGGCCAGCAGCAGAGGTTGTTATGACGACCCTTCATGCGGGGGGCAAATTTGATGACTACACATATAAGGTCTCAGGTGGATTGCACGGCGTTGGCGTCTCTGTTGTCAACGCCTTATCAAAAGACCTTCTCCTTGAGATTCACAGGGACGGAAAAGTTTATCAGCAGAGGTATAAAAAGGGTAAACCAGTTACCCAGTTGGAAGTTAAAGGAAAGACCAATAGGTCCGGAACAACCATTACATTTCTTCCGGATTATGAAATATTTGAAACAACAGAATTTAATGCAGAAATTATCGCCCATCGTTTAAGAGAACTTGCTTTTTTAAATTCAGGGCTCAGGATTACACTAAAGGACGAGAAGTCAGGTAAGGAGCAAGAGTTTCGATACAAGGGCGGGATTATCTCTTTTGTTGAGCATCTGAATAAGAACAAAGATGTCCTGCACCCAAAGGTCATTTACTTTTCCGGACAGAATGGAAACGTGACATACGAATTCGCATTTCAGTATAATGACGGCTACAACGAGACGATCTATTCCTACGCGAATAATATAAATACAATAGAGGGGGGCTCCCACCTTGTAGGCTTTAAGAGCGCTCTTACAAAAACCGTTGTCAAATACGCCCAGCAGAATGCTCTCATAAAGGACCCTGATGAGGCAATCACTGGCGATGATGTGCGCGAGGGCTTAACTGCTGTAATCAGCGTCAGACTGAAGGACCCCCAGTTTGAGGGACAGACCAAGACAAAATTGGGCAACACTGAGGTGAAGGGATTGATAGAGGCCTTTGTAAATGAGCAATTGTGGACCTACTTTGAAGAAAATCCATCTGTGGCGCGAAGGATCGTTGACAAAGCCCTTGAGGCAGCGCGGGCGCGGCTTGCAGCGAGAAAGGCAAAGGAACTGGTGAGGCGCAAGAACGCCCTGGAAAGCGATTTTCTACCTGGTAAACTTGCTGACTGTCAGGAGAAGGATCCTGCCCTCTGCGAACTCTTCATTGTGGAGGGCGATTCTGCTGGCGGGTCAGCAAAGCAGGGCAGGGACCGGACAGTTCAGGCAGTGCTTCCTCTTCGCGGGAAGATTCTGAATGTTGAGAAGGCGCGCTTTGACAAAATGCTTAATTCCGAAGAAATCAGGACAATAATCTCTGCGCTCGGGACCAGCATTGGTCCTGAGGACTTTAAGATAGAGAACCTACGGTACCATAGAATTATTCTGATGACCGATGCAGATGTTGATGGCTCCCATATCCGCACGCTTCTCCTCACCTTCTTTTACAGACAGATGCCTGCGATTATAGAAAGGGGACATGTTTACATTGCCCAGCCCCCTCTCTACAGGGTGAAGAAAGGCAATCAGATAAAGTATCTCAAGGATGATGCAGCCCTTGAGGACTATCTTTTCAAAAGCGCCAGTGAGGATATGAAATTCCGCACAAAATCAAGAGTCTATCAAAAAGAGGAGTTTGAAAAGATTTTAAAAAAATTGATGCATTATTCAAAAATAATCAATCGCCTTGAGATGCGGGGCGCTGACAGCGTTATTATTAAGGAATTGGTGAGCAGAGTAAATATCTCTCCGCAACTTTTGGATAGGAAGAAGGAGGGCAAACTTCTACGGCTTTTAAAATCATTGAAGGAGATTATAAACGGGAATCATCCTGAAATCTCTTTCTTGGAATTTTATCTTAAGCCTGATTCCAGTTCCGAAATTCACAACAGATTGCTCTTGAAATCTCAGAGAAACGGGACTCCTCATACCACAGAGATTGACATTCATTTCCTTAATTCCACTGACTTCAGGGAGATCCAGAGATACTCTCAGGAGTTGGAGGAAATAGGCAATCCCCCATACTCTCTTGAGGTTGACGATAAGTCAATACCAGTAAACTCCATAAATGATGTCCTGCCAAGTGTCCTGGATTATGCACGAAAGGGGAAGGACATACAAAGATACAAAGGACTCGGCGAGATGAATCCAGAGCAGTTATGGGAGACAACAATGAGGCCTGAGACACGCGTGCTTCTGCAGGTCAAGATTGAGTCAGCCATGGAAGCGGACCAGATGTTCACAATTCTGATGGGAGACAATGTGGAGCCACGGCGGGAATTCATTGAACAGCATGCCCTTGAGGTGCGGAATCTGGATATATGATTATAAAGTCCATACTTTTCTAATACACTGAAAAAATCCTGTTATTACTACCTAAAAATGTCACATATTTGGTATTTATCAGGTAGCCTGCGCAAATGACTCTACTCTCACCCTCCCCATTATCCCCTCCCATCAAGGGAAGGGAGATTAGAAAAGTGGAGGGGAGATAAAATAAGAGTGGGATAATTTGGCGAAAGCAAATGACCTTTTTACGCACCTTAAAAGGTGTGGCTACCACTTGCTTCTCATTGGATACCTTCAGGGCTTCAGATCTCATAAGAAGGATAATTTACATCAACTCTTCCTGTGTGACATTTCAAGATAGTAATAACCTGTGACATTTCAAAATAGAATCATCACACTGAAAAAAATCCTTGACAGCGAAATTGCAATGAGATAGACTAAAATCACGGCGGTGCTGTCCGGGTGTAGGGAATCCGGTGAAAGGCCGGAGCGGTCCCGCCACTGTAAACGGGGATTTTCCTTGCGGGGCATAAAATTTCCGTCCCTGCAGCCACTGTCCGCATCTTCGCGGATGGGAAGGCGGAGTTTAGTAATACCCGTGAGCCAGGAAACCTGCCCGGATAGGTCAAACTGGGCTTCTCTCCGCCGGAGAGAGGAGACAGGCAGTGTGGAATTATCAAAATTAGCCCTGAAGAAGGGAACATTTAAATTTCCGAGGGAAGAGATCCCTTCCCTTTCACGACCCCTCTGGAATAATAGGCGGGGACGGTTCTTTTTTAAACTACACAGACCTGCAGGCAGGGGGGTAATCAGACTACAGCAGGGTTTCCAGAAGCACGAAAATGAGAATAAGGAGAAATTATTATGAAATTATTAATTACCGGCGGTATCAAGAGCGGAAAGAGTTTTTATGCCCTCAATAAGGCGAGAGAGAAAGAAGGCAGAAAGGGATTTATTGCAACAGCAATTGTAAAAGATGAGGATATGGCAAATAAGGTAAAAAAACACCAGATGGAAAGGGGCACTGAGTTTGAGACCATTGAAGAGCCATACGAATTGGCGAAGGCAATGAGATTTGCCGACAGAAAATACGCGATTACAGTTATTGACTGTCTTAATATGTGGCTTATGAATCTAATGGAGGAGAAGATTGACATAGCCCGTGAGGCAGAGAGGCTCCTTTCAGTCCTCAAAGATACAACATCCCATTTTATTATTGTTAGCAACGAAGTTTCAAGCGGAACCATTCCAGGGGAGCCATTTACCAGGATCTTTGTTGAAGAACTTAGCAAACTTAATGTAGAAGTAGCGAGGGTTTGTGATGAGGTTGTCCTTATGGTTGCTGGTTGCCCGGTAATTGTGAAAGGAGGAAATTTGTGAGGATTCTGGACAAAACTTTAAATTCAATTCAAAAGCCGGATTATTCCACAAGAGACAGGATAAAGACGAAGCTGGATAATCTCACAAAGCCGCCAGAAAGTCTGGGCGTCCTTGAGATGCTTGCCCAGAGGTATGCCATCATTAAGGGGAGCATAGAGCCACCGCTCAGCCGGAAGGTCATCTTCGTATTTGCCGGGGACCACGGTGTAACAGAGGAGGGAGTGAGCGCTTATCCGAAGGAGGTGACATATCAGATGGTATATAACTTCCTGCGCGGAGGAGCAGGAATCAATGTCCTTGCAAGACACATCCAGGCAGATGTGAGGGTCATAGATATTGGTGTTGACTTTAAGTTTGATAAAATTGATGGGCTTATTACAAGAAAAGTCAGGCGAGGCACAGCAAATTTCCTTAAAGGGTCCGCCATGACAGAGGAAGAGGCGGTCAGGGCTATTGAGTCCGGCATAGAGATTGTTCAGGAAGAAATCAGGAAGGGTGTTGATATTGCTGGTGTGGGCGATATGGGAATTGGCAATACCACATCCTCTGCAGGTATTATTTCAGTGGTTACTGGCCTTCCTGCGGAAATGGTTACAGGCAGGGGGACAGGGATAGATGAAGGAAAATGGCAGCATAAGATTAATGTTATAAAAAGGGCAATTGAAATTCACAAACCACGAAAGACGGACCCAATTGATATTCTCTCAAAAATCGGCGGGCTTGAGATAGCAGGGATTGCAGGTGCAATACTCGCCTGCGCATCAGAGAGAATTCCCGTTGTTCTGGATGGTTTAATCACAACTGCCAGCGCCCTTATCGCTTATGGATTGAATAAAAATGTTATTGACTATATGTTTGCATCACACCTTTCAGTTGAGCCAGGACATAAAGTTGCCCTTGAATATCTCGGATTGCAACCACTGCTGGATTTAAACCTCCGGCTCGGTGAGGGGACAGGTGCTTGTCTCGGGATAAACCTGATTGAGGCAGGGGTCAAAATCTTGAAGGAGATGGCGAGCTTTGATTCCGCAGGTGTTTCAAAGAGCCTTTAAGGGACTTCTCCTGGCAATAGGTTTTCTAACCATTGTCCCATCTCCTGTGAAGGAAAGGGCAGGGAGAGATAATATTGGAGACGCAATGCCCCTCTTTCCTGTCGCTGGCTTGTTTATTGGATTTGTGGTCTATCTATGTTATTTAATTTTTAAAGAGGTCTTTCCCTCATTGCTTACAGATGCTTTGATAATTCTCCTCTGGGTTATTATTACCGGGGCACTGCATCTTGATGGAGTTGCTGACACAATAGATGGATTCTATAAAGGGAGCACAAGAGAAAAGATCTTAAGAATTATGAGAGACCCTCATGCAGGTGCGATAGGAACCACAGGAATTGTTCTATGTATCCTATTGAAATTTGTCAGCATTCATTCACTTCCTCAAGAGATAAAGCCAGGGTCTCTTCTTTTCGTTCCTGCTATTGCCAGAGGATTTTTGCTTATCCCTATTTATTTTCTTCCCTATGCGAGAGATGAGGGGACCGCAAGGGCTTTTATTGAGGGAATTAAAATGTGGCATTTTATCCTGGGATCCATGATTTCTGTGCTTTTCACTATGGTATTTGGATTAAAGGGACTTCTTCTCCTTGGCGCAAATCTCTCCCTCTTTGTCCTTTCCCTGCTTTATATGAAAAAGAGGATAGGAGGAATTACCGGTGACTGCCTCGGATTTTTATGTGAGGCCGCAGAGGTTATTTCACTGGTTGTCTTATCTTCAGGAGGGGGACCTTGAAGAACAAAGGATTAAAAATTTCAGGGATTATGTTTTTGCTCGTTTCATTTGCCCATACCCTCTTTGCTGATGAATACACAATGGAGGAGATTGTGGTGACAGGGACGCGCACAGAGAGTTTATATAAAGATGTCCCTGCCTTTATCTCTGTTCTGAAGATAGACAATCAGGATAAAGAGGGAATCCTTGAAAGGTCAGCGGGAGTTTACGTCAACTCCTATGGCGCCTTTGGCGATACGCTTTCCTTATCTATAAGGGGCTCATCCTCGGATCAGGTTCTTTTACTTATTGATGGCATGCGCATCAGCAGTGGCTCTTCCTCTGGCATTTCATTCTTATCTTTAGAAGGAGTTGACCGCATTGAAATCTTCCGTGGGGGTGCAAGCACACTATATGGAGCGGATGCAGTTGGCGGGGTGGTGAACATAATAACAAGAAAACCCGGCGGCAATTATTTTTATTCAACTTTAAGTTATGGCTCGTTCAATACCATTGGCGCCTCAGCTCATGTGGGTGCCGGTGCAGACGGTTCAGATATATCAATCGTTGCAGAGCATAGAGAATCAGATGGAAATTTTAAATATAAATACAGAGGGGAGGAGCTTACCCGCGAGAATAACGGCTTTATCAATAACATCATTCAATTTAAGACAACCCAGAAATTTTTCAATCTGAAGTTCAATCTTCAAACGAGGTTTGAGATACAAAGAAAGGAGGTGCCCGGCTCTTATTTCACACCCACCTCAGAGGGCTTTGAAAAGGACAGCAGAAGCATGACCTTAATGGGATTAAGGTATGAGGGTAATTCCACAGCCCTTACATTCAATTCGTGTTTTATATACCATAACCTTTTCTACTACGATGAAATATTTGTAAAGAGAAGGTCCCCATCAATATCAGACAATTTTACGACGCAGAATTATATCAAGATTGACAGGCGCTTGAAGGAGAACCTCCTCTCAATATCTCCGGAGGTTCGCACAGAGTTTATAAGGAGCAGCTCTGCCGGCAAGCATTCACGAAGCATTTACTCCCTCTTCCTTCAGGATGAGGCGGCCTTCTTTAAGAAAAAATTGCTCCTCCTGCCGTCCCTCAGGCTTGAGCGCTACTCAGATAGGGAACCCTTTTCAGTTGAGAGTGCTTACCGTCTCGGGCTAAGGATAAAGATTACTGAGCAACTTTATGTCAAAGCAAATGCCGGTACATCCTTCCGGATGCCCACATTCCTTGACCTCTACTGGCCAGAGGACCAGTTTGCCAGGGGAAATCCAGAACTCGAGCCGGAGAGAGGAATGGATGTGGATGGTGGATTGGGGTTGGACCTCGGGTCCCTGCGCGGGGAGGTCGCCTATTTTAATAACTCACTTAAGGATTTGATTCAGTGGGCCCCGGATGAGCGGGGGAAGTGGACGCCATCAAATATTGGCAGAGCAAAACTTATTGGGCTTGAATTTCAAATTAGCGGCGAGATAAAAAAATATCTTTCAGCAGAACTTTCATACACAAATCTCCGCGGCCTTGACCTCACAGAGGGCAAATATTATCAAAAACGGCTGATTTACAGACCCGAGAATATTTTGAGTATGCGCCTCAGAGGAGGTCTTTATGAATTCAAGGTATTTATTGAGACCATTTATAATTCCTGGAAATACACGGACCGGGAGAATAATAAGGAGAACCGGCTTCCAGGGTATTTCAAAATCAATGCAGGGATTTCCACGCCATCCTTTGCGGGCTTTTCAATAGAATTTCTGGGGAATAATCTTACAGACAGAATATACGAGGAGGTTCCGGGCTATCCCCAGCCGGGCAGGAATTTTTTGCTTAAATTAAACTATAAAATATAAAAGGAGGTTCAATATGAGAAGATTCTTTTTATTGATTGTGCTTGCTCTTGTGGGAGCAATGGTTTTTGCCTCTAACTGTGCAAAGAAGGAGGAAGCCGAGGCATGTGTCCCTCAAATAGAGGCATGCGATGGGATTGATAATGACTGCAACGGCGAGGTGGATGAAGGCAATGTCTGCGCCAATCCGCGACTTCTTCTGCTCGTTCAGCCCGCAGGCTTTGTAAAGGGCATGGTGGATATCTTCCATCTTAAGGAGCACCTCATTCAGCCCGATGTGCTCACAACAGGAGTTTTGCCCAATCAGATTGTGCGGGACGGCGAATATCTTTATATAATCAATTCCGGAGATGCCTCTCTCCAAAGGATTGACATAAAGACCATGAAGACCGACAGGTGGTATTACCTTCCCCAGGGCTCAAATCCATGGTCTGTTGCAATATATAATGGCAAAAAGGCATTCGTGAGCGGATGGCTGTCACATACGGTTGAGATTGTTGACCTTGAGAGTGGCTACATAAAGTCAATACCACTTCCGGACCCAGCATCGGGTATGAAACCCTATCCCCTTGCAGTGACAATCTCCGGGAGCAGGGTCTATGTGGCAGAATCAGCAAATGATGGCAACTGGCCATCAACGTACAAACCACGGGGTGCCTACGCAGTGATTGATGCAGAGAATGATGTGTTTATTGAGACCAGAGACTCAGGAGATAATGAATGCCTTAATGTCCAGGAGGTTCTGGTAGATGAAAATAACCGGACCTTTATTGTCTGCGCAGGCGATTGGGGGACAACTTCTTTGGGCAAGGTTATTGTTATGGATTCCTCAGGGAATGTTATTGGCGGTATTCCTCTGGGCAATGCGCCAACAAAACTCTATCTGCATTCAGGAAAGGGTTATTTAACTGACATGTGGGGCGCCAATATAATGGTGATTGATGCAGTGAATCCTGCGCCCCTGAGGGACAGTAGCAATCCAGTGGTTCTGAAAGAGACCGGATTTACCACCAGTATTGCCTTTTCGCCTGGAGGAAGCATCTATGCTACGGTTTGGGACAACACAGATAGCAAAAATCTTTTCGCAATAAATCAAGATACTCTTGAAATTATTGCTGGCTATTACATTTCAGGTCCCGGCCAGGATCTGGTGTATGTGGAATAGGCAAATGGAAAGTAAGCACAGTTATGTTGTATCAGGGTTGGGGTGGCAACAGGACCCCAGCCCCTCCCATATATAGTATTATCCACAAAGTTATGCACAAGATGTGGATAACTAAGATTGTAAAATATAATGATTATCAGGAGAAAATTGCTGTCCACAAGATTATGCACAGGTTTGGGAGAACTTTGGGCAGGTGAATGACTGCAGGGAATAAAATAAAGGGATAATGAAGAAGGAAGAAATAATATTCACCTGGAGCGGGGGTAAAGACAGCGCCATGGCTCTTTATGAAATCATGGGGGAGGGGAGGTATAAGGTCAAGGCACTTCTTACCACAATTACAGAGGATTATGGTAGAATAAGCATACATGGTGTCAGAAGGGAGTTACTCATGGAGCAGGCGAGTGCCATTGGAATTCCACTGAGGGAGGTCTTTGTATCAAAAACTGGCTCCAATGAGGAGTATGAGTTGAGAATGGCAGAGGCACTGAGGGATTTCAGGACCCGGGGTATTGAGAGAGTTGCCTTCGGAGATATATTCCTTGAGGACCTCAGAGAATACAGGGAAAAGAATTTAGCAAAAGAGGGGCTGAAAGGTCTGTTCCCCCTATGGAAGAGGGATACAAAAAAACTTGCAGAAAAGTTTATTGAACTTGGTTTCAGGGCAGTCATCGTTTGTGTTGATTCTCAAAAATTAGGAAAGGAGTTTGCAGGCAGGGAGTTTGATGAGGACTGTCTTCGGGGCATTCCGGATAGTGTTGATCCATGCGGAGAGAATGGAGAGTTCCATACATTTGTATATGACGGGCCGATTTTTAAGAAGAAAATTGAATTCAAAAAGGGAAAAACAAGGATGAGAAACAACAGGTTTTATTTCTGTGACCTGTCATTGCGAGCGACCAGAGGGAGTGTGACAATCTCATGAGGTTTCTTCATCGCTGCGCTCCTCGCAATGACATTCCTGAGACACCAGGTATTAATAGAGGGTGCAGAAGGAGAACTTTGCATGCCTCTGCAATAGCACTCTTTCCCCTTCTTATTATCCTCACCAGCATAACTAATTTATCCGCTGAGAGCCCCTTCATTGATGAAATTGGGGAGGAAGTAAGAGTAAAAGGCGCACCCCAGAGGATTGTGTCCCTCGCTCCCAGCATCACAGAAATCATATTTGCTCTTGGCGCAGGTAATAGACTTCTTGGTGTTACTGACTTCTGCGATTACCCTGAGGAGGCAAAGAGAAAGGAGAAAGTTGGCGGATTCATAAACCCTAATATTGAAAAGATTCTCTCCCTTAAGCCAGACCTTGTTTTCGCAACAAAGGATGGGAATGATCAATCAGTGGTGAGGCGACTGAAAAAGATGGGTATCCCTGTTTATGTAGTCAACCAGCGTGATTTCACCGGGCTTTTGAATAGCATGCTCCGGATCTCAGAGCTCCTTGGACTTTTGGAGGAGGGGCGCCGTCTTGTAGATGGAATTCGTGCAAAAAAGGAGGGGATTGAACGTAAGGTAAAGACAAGAAAGCAGGTGCTATTTCTATACGGAACAGAGCCGATGATTGCATCAGGACCAGACACACTTGTAGACAATTTACTGAGAATTGCAGGCGGTATAAATGTACTGGCAGATTCACCGCTTTCATATCCTAAGGTCAACCTTGAATCAGCAATTTCAAAAAAGCCAGATGTGGTTATTGTAACTACAATGGGAAGGGAGAAGGGGCAGGGTTTTAAAAAATTGCAGGAGGTTTTCGGTAGCAGGGTGAAGCAGATCAACGGAGATATTGTGAACAGGCCCGGACCGAGAATCGTTGATGGTGTGGAGGAGTTGTATAGACTCATACACGGCACAGAATAAAAAGGTAAATAGGTGAATGGAAGAAAGGTTATAGATGAACAGGGGAATAGCGGATTGCAAAAGGCAAATTTATGCATATGGAGTTTATGAGGTATTAAGAAGGATTGACCTATGAATAGAAAGCCCCTTGGGTTGAAAAAATTTTTACTTGTGAATATCCTTTTACTCATATTCCTTGTATTCGCCTTTATTCTCTCCATAACAACAGGGGTGGCGCGCATAAGTTTTCATGACTTCATTCTCGCACTCCTTTATCCCGAAAGGTATAATGAATCAGCGATCATACTTACCCTTCGCATCTCAAGGTTTTTGATAGGAGCCATTGCTGGTTGGTCCCTCTGCCTTTCCGGAGCTGTGTTTCAGGGCATATTGAGAAACCCCCTTGCGGACTCCTATGTGCTGGGTGTTGCCTCCGGTGCTGCCTTTGGTGCTGTGATAGACCGGCTTACAGGGGTAGAGGAGATTGTATTCGGAATGCCTCTATTCGCCCTTATTTGGTCACTTATTACTATACTTATTGTATATCTGATAGCAAGGGTTGATAGCAAATTGAATACCGGCAGGATGATTCTATCAGGAGTTATTGTGGGAACCTTTTTCTCTGCCTGTGTAAGTTTTATTCTCTCTGTCATTCCACCGGGAAGGTTGCACAGCATAATGTTTTGGTTGCTCGGAGACCTTTCGATCCAGGATTTAAGCGTCTCAGTTAAGATGGCTCCATATATTATTATAGCAAGCGCGTTGATGCTCATTTATTCGTCACGCTTGAATCTTCTCGCCCTCGGAGAGGAGGGGGCAGAGCAACTGGGTATAAATATCAAATCAACGGTGACCTTTCTCTTCTTCTCTTCTTCCCTGCTCACAGCAACTGTAGTATCCCAATGCGGTGTTATTGGATTTATTGGACTTATAGTTCCCCACATGGTTCGCATAATATTTGGGCCGGATAATCGGCTCCTCCTCCCAGCCTCAGGGCTTGCGGGCGCCTGCCTTCTTGTCCTTTCAGACCTCCTCGCGCGAACAGTTGTGTCACCGGCTGAACTGCCAATAGGCGTTGTCACCGCCTTTTTTGGAGCTCCGTTCTTTCTTTACCTTTTAAAGTGGAGGCGCTGATGGATGTCCGGGTTAATCAATTGACTTTCGGTTATGATAGGGATTTTGTGCTGAAGGATATTACCTTTGCGGTTCAGCCAGGAGAATTTTTTGGAATTACAGGACCAAACGGCTCTGGCAAGTCCACCCTGTTAAAACTGATGGATGGTCTTCTGAAGGCGAATTCTGGAACAGTTGTGTATGGGGGCAGGAATCTAACGGAATTTTTCAGGAGAGATATTGCAAGAAACATTGCCTATGTCTCTCAGGACCACGAACTGCCCTTTGCATTCACTGTTGAGGAGGCAGTACTCATGGGCAGGTATCCTCACCTGGGATTTCTGGGGCTTGAGGGACAGAGGGATTATGAGATTGCAGAGGAGTCAATGAGCACCGCAGGTGTGCTCCCCCTCAGAGGTAGGTTCGTTACAGAATTAAGCGGGGGCGAGAGACAGAGGGTAATAATTGCAAGGGCTCTTGCTCAGGAGCCAAGAGTTATGCTCCTTGATGAGCCCACAGCCCATCTTGACCTCTCTGCATCTGTGGAGATAATGGAATTACTTAAGGATTTGCAGAGGAGGAAAGAACTGACAGTTGTCACTGCATCCCATGACCTGAACCTCCTGTCAAGGTATGCAGACCGGCTTGCCTTTCTTTTTAAGGGCGAAAAGATTGCTGAAGGAAGTCCGGAGGAGGTCCTCAGGGAGGATTTACTCAGGCGCGTTTACGGAGATAGATTCCACATCCTTTATGAGCCATCCTCAAGGACGCCAATTGTTGTGCCCGGAGATCTGTGATACAATATGATAGTGGAAAAGGCATTTATTAAGGCAATTAACCTTCTGCAGACATTGCAAAAATTAAAATTCATAAAGGGTTACGCCCTCAAAGAATTAAAACAAAGATTAAAAAAGATATGAAATGCTCTTCAGGATTTCGCGCAGACTTACGCCAGAGGAACGCGTGGAACGTCTGTTTAAATTTTATGATTTTATTATAAAAATCAGGAAAAGAAATGTTAAGTAGAGGATACAGCTCCTGCGAGGGAGATCGTTGAGGCATCAGAATATTGAATTTTTCAATGACAGTTTATGCTATAATATGTATCAGGAGTTGAATGAAAAAATGGCAGAATTTTTCGGGAAAATAAAATATTATACCTACACAGCAAAAGAAAAGAATGAAATAATTAACAGAATATCTGAATTTTTCAGAAGGGACAGGATTGTTTCGCTTGCCTATATTTATGGTTCCTTTATAAAAAGACAACAGGTTCAGGATATGGACATCTGCGTATTATGTAAGCCAGAAGATACAAAGACACTTTCCGCATTCTATCCCTTCTCACTTGGTAATAAACTTGAAACATGTATTGAACCATTCAGAATAGAGATAGATGTAAAGTTATTAAATGAGATGCCCGCGTGGTTCCGGTTTAATGTTTTAAAAAGTGGATTCTGCATATATGAGAGTGACCCTCTCACAAGAATACGATTTGAAAAGGCAACGATGAGAGAATATCTTGACCTTAAGCCCCAGATGGAATTTTATAACAGAGATATGTTAAGGAAAATACAGAATGGTTGACAGGGACGCATTTTTAAACCATTTGAGGGAATTATATGAATCCATAGAGAATCTCAAAAAGTTACAGATAAGTATTACACTTGAAGAATTAAAGAAAGACAGGGTAAAAAGAAATGCTGTATTACATGAACTCCAGATAGCAATTCAGTCATGTATTGGCCTGGGGAATCATTTTATATCAGAGAAATCACTTACAAAGCCCGAAACCTATAAGGAGATTTTTGAGATATTGAAAATGGGTGGTTTTCTAAAAGATAATCTTGCTGAAAAGATGAAGGAACTTGCCGGGTTCAGGAATGTGCTCGTTCACATGTATTTTAACCTTGACCTGAACAGGGCATACGAAATTTTAATTAAAGAAATATCTACTCTGGAAGAGTTTGAAAAAACAGCAAGTAAATGGCTAGAGGAGTAGTGAGTATTATTTCTTCTTTCCGGGATGTTCGTCCATGTGCTTTTTTAAATGCCCCGGGGTTGTCTCTTTTTTAATCTGACCAGGTGGGACATGAACACAAGAGAGAAATAGCCCGGATAGAAGAGAAACAAGGAAAATTGTTTTAAAAATCTTCATAGTTTTATTATATCATAAATTCTTAATGGTCAAAGATGTATCTTAACTTTTTCAATTCTTCTCTTTATTCAGGAGTGTGATATAATTAATCTATTCTATGCTCGAAGGCAATCTTTTAGTTATTGATGACGAGGAAGCCATCAGGAATGTAATCCGCAGGTTGTTTCGCGCCACAGGGATTCAGGTCTTCAGCGCAGGCAGCGGTGAGGATGGCATTGCCATATTAAAGGAAAATCCCATTGATGTCCTTCTCACGGACCTGCGTCTTCCAGGGATTAATGGAATTGATGTGCTGAGGGAAGCAAAGAAAATAGAAAAAAATATTGAGGTCATAGTGATGACTGCTTACGGGACAATTGATACAGCAGTGGACGCCATGAAACTAGGCGCCTTTGACTTTTTAACAAAGCCCTTTGAGACCCTTGAGAAGGTGAAGCGGAGCGTTGAACTTGCCCTGGAGAGGAGATATCTGAGAAGGAGGAACACGGAACTTGAGCGGGAGCTTTCAAAAAAGTACGGACTTGAAAATATAATAGGAAAATCAAAGAAGATGGAGGAGGTCTTCAACATCATAAGGTCAATTGCAGAGACAAACACTACTGTGTTGATTGAGGGTGAAAGCGGCACCGGCAAGGAACTGGTGGCGAGGACAATTCATTTTTTGAGCAGGAGGAAAGGGAGCCCCTTTATTCCAGTTGACTGCGCAGCCCTTCCGAGGGAGTTGATTGAATCTGAACTCTTTGGACATATGAAGGGCTCCTTCACTGGCGCCCATGAATCCACGAAAGGATTATTCAGGATGGCAGATGGGGGCACAATCTTTCTTGATGAGATTGGCGAACTACCCCTTGATGTCCAGGGGAAATTGCTACGCGTCCTTGAAGAGAGGCAGGTAAGACCCGTTGGTTCCTCTGAATCCTTTTCGGTTTCTGTGAGGGTTATTGCAGCCACAAATGTAAATCTCAAAGAGGCAGTGGAGAAAAGAAGATTCCGCGAGGATCTCTTTTATCGGCTTAATGTCTTGCCAGTTAAATTGCCACCCCTGCGGGAAAGAAGGGAAGATATTCCGCTCCTTGTTGATTTTTTTATCAGGGAGATAAAACGCGATACAGGCATAGATAAAAATCTCTCCTTAAGTCCGGAGGCAATTGATGCCTTAATCAATTATCCATGGCCTGGCAATGTGAGGGAATTAAGGAATGTCCTTGAACGGACAATCTTGCTCACGCACTCAAATATAATTACATTACATGAACTCCCGGCTGAGATATCCAGAGGTAACCATACTACGGGATATCTAAGTTTTCATGAAATTCCCATTTCCTTTGCCAGTTACGAAAAGGCATGCATTGAAAGGGCTTTGGATGTGAATAATAATAATCTAAAGAGGACAGCCAAACAACTGGGAATTGCATTAAGTTCACTCTATAGAAAGATGAAGCAATACGGAATAAAAATAAAATAAGAATTCATTTTACATTCCTTGAGATAAATGATACATTGATAATGTAGGGAACAATAATAGGGAATAATAATCTTAATGAATAACAGAAGTAACAAAATTATCATTATTAGATTCTTGCAAATATTTATACCTTTTGGTATATTTTACTTTAAATTATGTAAAGCGGGAACGAAGGAGGAATGAAAAATGTCAGAAATAGCAGAGAAACTGGGGAAACGAATCGCTTTTTTCAGGAAACTCAGGAGCCTGACTCAGGGAGAACTTGCTGAAAAGGTTGGGCTGAGCAACAATTTTATCGCCCTTATTGAAAGCGGGAAGAGAGCACCCTCCTTTGAGACACTGGAAAAACTGATTGAGGTGTTGAATGTAAGTGTGAGCCAGATTTTCAATTTTGAAGAATTAAATAAATATGATACTGCAGAGGAGGTCCGGGAGCGCCTGAACAATTACATCAGCGAGATGAAACCGGAAGACCTTTACATATTGATGGACCTTGCTGATAAGATTAAGCGAGGCAAAACAAAGGTATAAAATTCTCATTTTTGAAAATTTCCCACAATAAATTCTTAAAAATAATAAAATTAGTGTAAAAATATTCTCTTATTCAAAAAAACTCTTTTAAAAACTAATGGATTTTTTGGCACAGATTTTGAAATACCAATCTGTGTGAGGTGATAAAACATGGGAAATAAGATAAAAATACTCCTTGTAGATGATGAAGAGAATATAAGAAATGCCCTCAAAAGGGTCCTGAAGAGAGAGGGCTATGAGGTTTATTCTGCGGGAAGCGGACAGGATGTCCTGAAGCAATTAAAGAATATCTCTCCGGATGTAATCATCTCGGACTTTCTTATGCCGGATATGAACGGAATTGAGTTTTTAAATAGAGCAAGGGAAATTCTGCCGGATGTGGTTCGTATAATTCTTACAGCCCATGCTGATGTTGAGATGGCGGTTAAGGCAATCAATGAGGTAGGTATCTATCGGCTACTCACAAAGCCGTGGGATGACAGAGATTTAAAGATTTTATTGAATCAGATCAATGAACACATTGCCCTCCTCAAGGAAAATAGCAGATTAAAGGCAATTATAAAGACACAGGAAGAAGTCCTGAATCAGCTTGAAAACGAATATCCTGGAATTACGATGGTGAAAAAAGCAAAAGACGGAGCAATCATTATTGAGTGAGGCATTATGAAGCGGGCGAATATTCTTATTTTTGATGACGATATATTTTTCCAGAAAAAGAGCGGGGAGACACTGGCAGAGAAGGGATTTAATGTCTTTAGTGCGGGGACCCTTGAAGAAGCAAGGGAAATTTTCAAGAATAACTACGTGGATATAGTCCTCCTTGACCTTATTTTAAGGGAGGGAAACGGGCTTGATTACCTTCCGGAGTTCCTTAGAAATGGCACCAGCGTTGTTGTTATGACGGGTCATGCCTCCATGGATTCAGCCATCTCTGCATTAAAGATGGGCGCTGCGGACTACCTGAAAAAACCAGTCACTGACGAAACACTTCTTTCAACCATTGAGTTTATTCTGGAGAAGAAAAGGGAGGGAAAAGAGGAGGACATAAAGTCAATAAAGACAAGATTGGAGCGCCTGGAGCTACTTGACTTAATATCAAGAGCAATTAATTCCACAAACGAAATCAATACCCTTTTGAAGATGTCATTGAATCTCACATCCGGGTTTATAGGCGCAGAGGCGGTGTCGCTATTTTTGAAGGATGAAAAGTCCGGTGATTTGGTGTGTTATCTTGCATCCGGCACAAAGGGTAATATCCTTGAGGGTCAGAGGATGAAAAAAGGGACAGGAATTGCCGGGTGGGTTTCTGATAACGGGAAACCCATGCTTGTGAGCGATGTATCAAAGGAAGCGAGATTCAATCCGGAGTTTGATAAAAAGACAGGATTCAGGACCAAATCAATCCTTGCAGTTCCCCTCCGTGCAATGAACAGAACAATTGGTGTGCTGGAGGTCATTAATAAAAAGGATAATGATAAATTTACAATAGATGACCAGCAACTTTTATATTCCCTTGCCAATCATCTCGCAATTGCTGTTGAGAATGCAAAGATGACAGAAGAATTGAAAAGGACAAATGAAATGCTTGAAGAGAAGGTAAGGGAGAGGACCAGAAAGCTTGAGGATGCAATTACAAAACTCACCCAGATGCAGAATCAACTTATTCATACCGAAAAGATGGCATCCCTGGGCATAATGGCAGCAGGCATTGCCCACGAAATCAACAACCCCATGAGTTTTATTCAGTCAAATCTTACAATAATAAAGGATTATTTGAAGGATTTAAAAATAGAGGACAGAGAAATACAGGAAGAAATTTTATCAGCAATAGATGAATCCCTTGAAGGGACACGGAGGATCGGGAGCATAATAAAGGGACTCAAGGGTTTTGCAAGAGCAGACGAGGGTAAGTTAGAGAATTATGACATAAATCAACTCATAGAGGAAGTGCTGAGGATGGTATGGAATGAGGTGAAGTATAAGGCAGAGGTAATTAAGGAACTGGGAGATGTTCCAAAGATTCTTGTAAACAGGAATCAGATTGCACAGGTGCTGGTGAATCTTATTTTAAATGCGGTGCAAGCAATTGAAACGAAGGGAAGAATCATAATAAGGACCTACCTTAACGAAGGTCGACTGTGTATTAATATAGAAGACACTGGATGCGGAATTCCGCCGGAGAATCTCAAGAGAATCTTTGACCCCTTCTTCACAACCAAGCCGGTTGGCAAAGGCACAGGATTGGGATTAAGTATAGCACTTGGAATTATTCAAAACCATGGAGGAGAGATTAAGGTTAATTCAGAGATGGGGAAGGGGACGAAATTCACGATATTTCTGCCCCTGTCAACAGAGAGGGTCAGAGCAGGAGAATAATCTATGCCTCTGGAGAAGCGAAGAATACTTGTAATCTACGGGAAGAAGAAATTCCCGCGTATTTTTAAAAAAATAAAATATGTTGAATGGATGCAAGAATATGATTTGGGTGATAAGAGGAGTGAGAAAAATATCTGTGGAATAATAATTATCCTTAATAATAGATATCTTAAGAAACTGAAAAAAATCTTCACTACTTACCCGGATATTCCAAAATATGGAGTAATTACCCCGCGCCTTAAAAAACTAAAACCATTGCTTCTGCGCATGGGATTCAACGGAATAGAAGAATTACCTCTTGACACTCAAAAGGTGGAGCGGGTGGTTACCGCATGCATCTGGGGAGAAAGATATAGAGGTGATACATCATTTAATATTTTTATACGGGAGATGCTTGCCCATGCCATAAACACCAGGAATGAAAACGCGGTGATAAAGAGAATTGCTGAGGGTATGCTTCAGATCTTCAAGGCAGACAGGGTTTCTATAATGCTACTTGACCACAATACAGATACACTCACAATAAAGTCAGCGGTGGGCATTCCAGATCGGATATGGAGGGTTGGCAAGAGAAAACTTGGGGAAAAGATCGCGGGTTGGGTTGCCAAAAATAATCTCCCTCTTCTCCTCCAGAATGGCCTTATCACAGATGAAAGATTCAGGCATATTAAGGGCAATCCGGAAATCAAATCCTCCATCGTTGTTCCATTAACCTTTGCAGATGATACAGTTGGAGTAATAAATATTACAAGATTGAAGGGCGACGAATTTAAAGAAAGAGATAGGAAAATGGCAGCCATTTACAGCTCATTTATTGCTATACTCATGCACCACTTAAAAGAACTGGATAGGATAGAACTCCTTAACAAGGCGATGAACCATACAGACGAGGGAATTGTAGTCATTGACAGAGAAGGCAAGATTTTGATGTTCAACAGGGGTGCTGAAAGAATTCTTGGCTTTTATTTTGATGAAGTGGCAAATAAATATTTATTAGAAGCAGTTAATCTTCAAATTGATAAGAATGATCTGGAGAGAATTATAAGGGGTAGTGCAATCACAAATCTTCAGATTAATTATACTGGGGCTGATGACATACAGAGAATTTTATTGCTCAGTGCCTCTCCTGTTACTGCCCCGGACAGAACAAGGTCTGGCGCCATTATTGTATTAAGGGAACTCACAGATTTTGTTCAACTTTACAGGGAGAAAATCAGGGTGGAGAAATTACACGAATTAACCGTGTGGATTGATGAAATCTCCCACAGAATGAATAACCCCCTTTCTGTGATTATGGGGAATATTTATCTTATTAATGATAGCATCAAGGCACTTTCAGAAATTAAAGAGAAGCCGGACGCAATAAAATATTACAAAAGGTTCTTCGGTGAACTCAAAAAAATGCTGTCAGAAATCAATGATGCCAGCGAGAGAATCACTCTATTTATAAAGACAATGAGAAATTTTGGGATAGATGAAGAGGTTCACTGGGAGCGCTGTTTTTTCGCGGACCTTGTTGACCGCGCAATTGATATTGCAGAGGTAGAGAATATCCATAATATAAAAATAGTTAAGAGATATACATATAATCCCATTATATTGTGTGTGAGAGATAAATTGATCAGCACGCTGGTTATTCTGATAAAAAACGCAATTGTTCAATCAATCGGCAAAGAAAAAATAGAGATAACCGTGAGAAAAAATTATGACGGCGCGCTATTTGAGATGAATTGCCCATGGAGTGGCGAGAAGAATATAAGAAAGCAAAAAGAAGAACCTATGTCAGCATTATATTCTGTGCTGGATATTCCTGGTGGCTTTCAGAAGGGCTATGGGCTTGTCTCATTTGTGGTGAATATGCACCATGGCAAGATCGGATTTGAGTCAGAGGAAGAATATTTAAGTGTGAAACTAACATTGCCAGAACATAAATAAAAGGAGAAATAATATGGTTGGGGGAACAAAGGTATTATTTGTTGATGATGAACAGCCAATAATAAACACACTCAAAAGGATCTTTCGGAATGAGGACTTTGATGCACATTTCCTGCGGTCAGGGAAAGACGCAATCATGTTCGTTGAAAAAAACAGGGTTGATGTGATTGTTGCAGATTACAGGATGCCCGAGGTTGACGGCTTGACTTTATTGAAACTTGTTAAGGAGAAATATCCGGATACGATGTGTATAATACTTACGGGTTATCCGGACCTCAGCATGCTTCTGGAGGCAGTAAATGAGGTGGGCATCTTCAGAGTGTTATTGAAGCCCTGGAGGAATGAGGAGTTGAGGCATGCAGTTTATCAGGCCATGGAGCATCAGCGACTCTTAAGGGAAAATAAACTACTTATGGAACTTACAGTAAAGCAGAACCAGGAACTCAGGGATATCAATTCTAAACTCCTTGAACTTGTGGAGGAGAAGACAAAGGAGTGGATCGATATAAAGGAGAAATTAATCCAGATGGATAAACTCTCCATACTTGGATTTATGACAGGTGTGGTTGCCCATGAATTGAACAATCCCATCACTGCAATCCTTGCCTTGACAGAGATGTGCCTCAGGGAGGTTGAGAAAAATAGTGAAATTTATAAGGATTTAAAGGAGATTGAATTCGCTGCCACAAGATGCCGGGAGATTGTCAATCGTTATCTGAGATTCACAAGGGTCTCAAGAAATGAGGAGATAACGCTCCTAAGCATTCACGATGTTATAAAAAATGCAGTGAGCATGATGATGCCACTCCTTGTTAAAAGGCATCAGCAGATTGAAGTACACTTGATGAGTACGCACCTGATTCGGGGAAACTTCAACCGCCTCCTCCAGGTCTTTTTGAACCTTATCCGCAATTCCATGGATGCAATGGATGAGGGAGGTAAAATTGTTATAACCACTGAGAATGATGGTAATTTTATAAAAACAACTGTATCAGACACGGGTCATGGTATCCCGGAGGACATAAAGGATAAGGTCTTTACACCCTTCTTCACAACCAAGGAGAACGGGACAGGTCTTGGCTTGAGTATTGTTGATGGCATACTAAAAGAGCATAATGGAAGAATAAGGTTGGATAATTCAGGGGGGCAGGGTACAATCTTTAAGATATACTTACCATATGGAGAGCAGACAGATGCCAGCCAAGAGAGTGCTTATAATTGATGATGACCCATCTGTATTAAGGAGTTGTGAGAAAACCCTCGCTCCTGAGGGCTATGAATTAAAGACCGCCATGCGCGGTGATGTTGCCCTTGAGTTATTGAATGGAGAGAACTTTGATGTAGTTCTCACGGACCTGCGTCTCCCGGATACATCCGGAATGGATGTTCTGAAGGAAGTAAAATCAAGGAGTCCGGACACAGAGGTTATTGTTATGACCGCTTTTGGGACAATTGAGAAGGCAGTGGAAGCGGTTAAATTGGGGGCTTATGATTTTATTACAAAGCCATTTGAAACAGTAGAGCGGTTGATTCTCTCTGTGAACAAGGCAATTGAGAGGCGGGCATTAATCACCAGGGCAAAGGTTCTGGAGGAGACACTTGGCGAGAGATATAAATTTGGGAATATAATCGGCAAGAGCCCGAAGATGCAGGAGATTTTTAAACTCGCGGAGATAGTGGCAAAAAGTGACTCAAGCGTTCTCATTCAAGGTGAAAGTGGAACCGGCAAGGAGGTGCTTGCGAAGGCGATTCACTACAACAGTTCGCGAAAGACAGGCTCCTTTGTTACAATAAACTGTGCAACCCTCACAGAGACCCTGATAGAATCGGAGCTCTTTGGCCACGAGAAGGGTGCCTTCACAGGGGCAATCGGACGGAAACCCGGACTATTTGAAACAGCGAATGGAGGCACTGCCTTTCTTGATGAGATAGGTGAAATCCCGACATCGGTGCAGGTGAAATTGCTCAGGGTTCTCCAGAATGGTGAGATCAAGCGCGTTGGTGGAAACGAGGTGATTAAGGTGAATGTCAGGATAATTGCTGCAACAAACAGGGAGTTAAAGCAGAGCATCAAAGAGGGAAGATTTAGAGATGACCTCTATTATCGCCTGAATGTAATATCAATTGCATTACCTCCACTTCGTGAAAGAACGGAGGACATCCCACTCCTTGCGAACCATTTTTTGAAGTTATACAGAGAGAAGAATAAAAAGGATATCAGTGGCTATACCCCGGAGGCACTGAAATTGCTCCTTTCCTACCACTGGCCAGGGAATGTCAGGGAACTGGAGAATGCAATTGAGCGCGCAGTGATTCTCTGCCAGGGAAAGGAGGTGGGGGTGGAGCATCTGATGCTTGAGGAGACAGAAAAAAGACCCTCGGACCTTCCGCAGGATACCTTATTGCCGTACATGGAGGCAAAGAGGAGGGCTGTTAATGAATTTCACAGGTCATATTTAAAGGCGCTTCTTGTAAAGAACAGGGGTAATGTTTCCAAATCAGCAGAAGAGATCAAGATGGATGTCAGCAACTTCAGGAAGCTTTTAAAAAAGAGTGATATCCGTCCTGAGGATTTTAAGATAAATTAATAATGACAATTTGCGAATTAGCGAAGGACTGATACAACCCTGCTTCCGGCAAGTTTGTCATGCCATGTCTCCCTGTTTTTATCAAAGAATGCCCAGAAAAAGCCAATGCCAAGAGGAATAGATGAAAGTATATATCCTATAGCGCGTAATAAGGCCTCATGCCAGTCAAGTTTTAATCCACCCTTACCAATAACATTAAGATTAAACACTGCCTTTCCAGGGGTCTGGCCTGTTATTGTGAGAAAATAGGTATAATAAAGGAGGTGAAATATTATAAATAGAAGATAAAAAGGTAAAAGTATAATTCTCAAGAACTCATCAAAAGAGAATATATTGCCTGCACCTATTAAAAGGGGGAGTAACAAAAAAATAGAGGTGATTCCCATGACAAGAAGTGAGTCAATTATAAAGGCAGAAGCCCGCACCATAATGGAGGGGTAGAACATTATCTCCTTCTGTTCCTCAACCCTTTTTTGTGTTATAGGTAATTCCTGCTGTTGTGGCTTATGTATTAACTTAAAGTCAACTTCATCAGGTGGCATTTCAGGGGGGGGTTTTAGAGAGTCCTCTCGGGTCTCGTCTTCAATCTGATTTGGTGCTTCAATTAAGAGGGTCTTGCCCTCCGGAGGACTCATTAAGGAGTTCGTCTCCTCTCCGCTCTCCACAGAGGTCACCTCTGCCCCGCATTTTGGACATTTTTTTTCACTCTCAAACCCCAGATAACCACATTCAGGACACTTAAACATCGGGATAATTATTCCACTTCAATTTTTAATTGTTTTGTTCTTTCTTCTGTTTTAGGAATTGTGATTTCCAGAACGCCATTTGAGAATTTTGCCTCAATATGTGAAGTGTCAGCACTATCCGGAAGGGGGAAGATTCTCTGAAAGGACCCATAGACCCGTTCAATCCTGTGAAACTTCTCCTGCTTTACATCCTTTTTAAACCTTCGTTCGCCTTTTACGACAAGATTTTGGCTATGGACAGATACACGAAAGTCCGTTGCATCCATTCCGGGCAGTTCCATCTTTACCACAAAGTTCTTTGCTGTCTCGTATACATCAGAAGGCGGTGACCAGGCGCCAAAACTCAATTCATTATCCCTGAACTGGATTTTTGTCAAAGAGTCCTCAAAGAGACGGTTGATTTTGTCCTGAAGAGAGAGGAGGTCTTTGAATGGGTCCCATTTCATCAGGGTCATAATAAAATTATATACTATTTAAAATTAAAATGCCAGAAAAATTGTATTATGAAGATTCGCCTAATGCAGTTTTCTTTCCATAATTTTACATATGAGTTCAAAGACCCTGTCTGAATAGAGCATACCAATGTGCCCAACAAAATCAATCCTTATATTCTTTCCTGCGCCCCTCAAGATAGCATTTGTCGGCGGAATGATAAGTGCATCAAAGGGAGACCAGATGGAAAAATAATGGACCTTTCTAAGGTTATCAATATCCGTGTTTATCCGGTCTATAAATTCCGCATCCGGCCTCATCTGTTTTGCAGAGGGACCGATGCCGAATATAGCAAGTTCTGTGCCCCAGTTTGGTGCAGCAAGAGAGATCAGGTTCTCCACATTTTTATAGCCGCCGAGATTCTGAACATAATATCTGCCCACAAGCCCGCCAAGTGAATGCCCTATTATATCTACCTTCTTGTGTCTGGTATTTTTTATCACGCTTTCAACCTGTTTTTTTACTTCCCTTGCCATCTTCTCAATAGACCAGGTGTATGTCTTGAGGTTAATTGGGTGGATGTGCGTCCACCCCCGCCTTTTTAATTTCTGAGACAAAACAAAGTAGCCGGAGAGATTGTGGAAATACCCATGGATTAACACAATGGGCCTTTTGCTGTTGTCATGCCTCTCATGAGTTGACGTCTCTCTAATTTTGCCATTCCACGAGAAAAATCCAAAGGGATATAAAAGGAGGGTTGTTGTTGTGTAGATTGCCTCTGTGAAGATTCCATCAAGGTAGTTTACAATATAATACCATTCATACCTTTTGAACTGCCTCAGAACCTGTCTGAAAAATGTCTCAGCAGAGGCAATCTCCCTGAATGTTCTTAAAATTGTTCTTCTGGAATATGATTGAAACTGTTTTATTTTTAGGAAGAATTGATTATTTTTTAAAAGGTTTCCCAATTTATGTATTAAAATCAATTTATAGTATATTTTCCTCTACTATGGACTAATTTTACCACAATATATTGATAGTGTCAAGAAAACACTTTAGTTATTTTTGAAGTAGCCCCTCAAGGAACACGCTGACCATCTGCCTTTTGTATTCCTCCATCTCTTCCTTATTCTTACTTAAACTCTTCATAACGATTCCTGTAATGGTTGACTCAATGGCGCCAAAGAAGATATAACTTAATAGACGCGGGTCTAAATCAGGCCTCAGTTCTCCCTGCTTTTGATGTATTCTCAGTAACTCCCCAAGGTTAAGGAATGTCTTTTCAAAGAGTTTCAGATTCTGCTTTTCAAGGAATTTTGGTGAGCGTGCCAGTTCAAGAATCAAGAGGTCCATTAATTCAGGCATCTCCCTGTAACCGTCAAGTATGTATGAGACAATCCGAAGGAGTTTTTCCTCAAGGGATAAGTTCTGTTCAATGAGTTTTTCAACAGTGATGGTAAAATCCCGCCATTTTTCTTGGAAGATTGTGTTCAAGATGTCCTTTTTATTTTTAAAATAATGATAAATAAGTCCGTAGGCAACTCCTGCCTCCTTTGCAATTTCAGAGACCCGTGTGTGATGATAGCCCTTTTTAGCAAAGACCCGAATCCCGGCTGAGAGAATCAATTTCCTTTTTGCCTCTAGTACCCAGGTATTTTTCACTACATTTCTTGGCATAAGATTGATTTGTCAATCAATTATCCACCACAATTGGGAAGAAGTCAAGGGAAATTTTGTTGGATTCGTGGGTGGTTCCAGGTTGGTTATAATGGGTGAGGGTGGCATCCCGAATGCTGAGGGCAATGGAATTTGGATGATTGCTTCGGTTTCTTAAGCATCTATGCTCGTAGGCATCCCCATAATCCTGCTCTTCTACTTCTGAAGGTCTGGGTTGCTCTTAAGTGAGGGATGCCACCCTCACCCTCCCCTTTATCCCCTCCCATCAAGGGAAGGGAGGTAAGAGTGGGGGCAATTTGGTGAATGGGTGTGAAGGTCTGGGTTGCTATTAAGTGAGGGATTGCAGTTTATCCATGGATAGTTACACCTGGGTTTTGCTGAACTATGTCGGCAAAAATCATTGGTGCTTTCTATACGGGGCAGGACCTGATAAATTCACCTACAAGATAAAAAGAGCCCGTGATGCATACTACATCGCTTTTCTTCGCCCTCTTCAGGACATATTTGTATGCACTCTGCACATCTTTATAACATAATACATTCTTTCCTATGCTTAACAGTTGCTTTATATTCTCCGGCTTCTCTGCCCTTTCACAAGGAATGGCTGTGATATAAAAGTCCTCTGCTATCCTCTCAAGGACTTTTAGCATTCCCCTTATATCCTTATCGCGCATGGCGCCAAATATAATATGATATCTTCTGCCGGGGAAGACCTCTTTCAGTGTAGTGAGAAATGTCATTATGGCGGAAGGATTATGCGCGCCATCAAGGACAACGAAAGGATTCTTCCGTATGACTTCAAACCTGCCAGAAAGGGGTATATTTTTGAAAGCCACCTTTGTTTTTCCTTCATCAAGACAAAATCCATAATTCATCAATATCTCTGCCCCTGCAAGGGCTGTTCCAGCATTTAAAATCTGGTGGTTTCCAATAAGATTCAGAGAGAGATTCCTTAAATTCCATTCTATGCCAGTATAGTCAAAGGTCGCACCTTTTTTTCTGATACAGTCAAAGTCCTTCCCGTGCACAATAAGCCGGGAGCGTCTTCTTTTTGCTATCTCCTTAATCACTCTAAGGGCAGTCCCTTTGCAGGAGGTGACGCAATATGAGTCCTCTTTTATAATGCCTGCCTTTTCAAAGGCAATCTCCTCTATCCTCTTGCCTAAAAAATCTGTATGGTCCTTTGATACGTTGGTGATTATTGAGAGAACTGCAGGGGCTGAGTTTGTTGCATCAAGCCGGCCCCCCATTCCGACCTCAAGGACAGCAATGTCAACCCTCTTTTCTGCAAACCATTTGAATGCCAGGGCTGTTGTGAATTCAAAATAGGTTACCCCCATCTTTATTAGTTTCTCCTCCCCTACCGTTTTGATAATTTTATCTGCAATAGAGACAAACTCCTCAGTAGTAATAAATCCCTCTGGGCTTCTGAATCGTTCGCGGATACTTACGAGATGTGGTGATGTGTATAACCCTGCGTTATAGCAGTTGTGAACGAGGAGAGAATAGAGCATGGTTGCAACAGAGCCCTTGCCATTTGTTCCACCGATAATGATAGATGGAAAAGATTTCTCCGGATTTCCGAGAAAATTGAGGAGAAGATTGATTCTCTCAAGCCCTGGCTTGACTCCGAACCATTCAAGTTTTTTTAAGAAGGGGATATCAGGATTATCAAGAAAATTCAACTGGTGGATAATCTTTTTCTTATCCATTCAATTGTATCCGCAACTGGCCTTTCCCTTTCCACCTCATTGTAAATTTCGTGATAGTAACCATTGTATATTTTGAGTGTCTTGTCACGGACAGTGAGCAATCCATAAATCTCCTCACTTCCTTTTGGGTCCGTGAGGAGGTCGCTTCCTCCATGAAGCATAAGGACCGGCACATTAAGCCGTTGAGCGGTTCTGAATGTCTCCTCCATTGCCTTCGTTATCTCCGTGAACCATCTCGCTGTAACCTTTGTGTGGACAAGGGGGTCATTTATATATGCCTTCACAACCTCCGGCGCATGGGACAGGTGGTCTGGATTCAGCCCGTTGCTCATACTCAGGGATGGAATGCGGCTTGAAAGAAAGACGCCAAGTTTCTTTTTCCATTCAGGCACCTTAGCCCGTATTCTGAACAATGGTGAGGATGTAATTAATCCCTGTATCTCTGCAGGATTTTTGATAGCAAAATTCATAGCAATCAATCCACCCATACTGTGCCCAAGAATAAAGATCGGCTTTGGAGAGCGCTTGTAAAGCATCTGCTTAAAATTGTGCAGATCATAGAGATATTCATCAAAATTCATTATATGGCCGCGTTTCCCACCCGATTTTCCGTGACCGCGGAGGTCAAAAGAGAAGGCGTTGAAGCCAGATTTATTAAAATCTTCAGCAAGCTTTAAGTACCTTCCGCTGTGTTCACCAAGTCCATGGATGATTAATATATTTGCAATCTGCTCCTTACCCCGCCATTCCCGGAAATACAGGGTTGTTCCATCAAAGGAGGTAAAAGTGCCTTCGGATCCATTCATGTGACCTCCTGCAATTGGGCTCAGGATGGAGACATTATCGCCATCCTGAAGAATCCTTTTATTTCCCTCAGGGAGGAGGATCCGTTCTCCGTTAACGAGTATTGTGAATGATGGAGATATATTCTCGTTTATTCTGGACTCAACTGCCCTTATAAGGGTTTTCAGGTTACTCTTTTCAGCAATTTCAAGTGTTAGGTGCTCATTAACGGGCTTTGTGTTTATAATGCAGGCAAGCCGGACATTTACATTTATCTTTTTTTCTTCTGATTTTAGGAATCTTGAAAATAAACTCATATATATTTATATTAAGTATAGGACTTTTTTATAGTGCTGTCAAATAAATGGCAATGGTTCTTAAATCGTAGAGCAGAGTTCATATATGTTTCTAATCCCTTCCTCCAGGCATTTCAGGGAGATTCGCTCATCAACGCCATGGATTGTATCAATCTCCTCCTGGGTGAGCAGGCAGGGCATAAGCCCGTAGGCAATAGCCCCCCTTTCGCGGAAGAACCTGGAGTCCGTGAACCCAGGGGCAATGTAAGGATTGAAGAGCGCATTCGGGAGGTTTTTCTGGATGATCTCCCTTAACCTTTGTAGCATCGGCGTATCCGTGGAGGAATGGCTTGGTGCGTGTTGCTGAATTACCTCAATCTCAATCCCCTTATCTTTTATGACTCTTTTTAATTCATCAATAAAATCCTCAATGGATTGTCCTGGAAGGAGCCGGCAGTCAAGGATTGCCTCGCTCTCTGATGGTATCACGTTTTCCTTGTAGCCTGCTTTGAGTTCTGTTATGGAGATGGTGTTTCTCAGCACAGCATTTATTTTTTTTGCTGATTTCAATCTTGAGCGGAAGAGATGGAGGACAAAGGAATTAATAATCAGTGGAGCAATTATTGAGAAAAAAAAGCCCTTGCGGGAGATAATATTCCTCAGAAATTGCTTGATTTCAGGGAGTAAAATTATCGGGCTTTCATAATTGACAATTCTTTCAAGTGCCCGAATGAGTTTATTATTTGCGTTTTCCGTAATGGGTATTGAGCCATGCCCTGCTTCACCTCGTGCCTTCAGGCGAAGCCAAAGGGGACCCTTTTCACCGAAGCAGGGTAGCATCAGGTCTGTGCCAAACATTCCGGAAATTCCCACCCCGCCCTCGTTCAGGACATACTCTGCCTGAATCTTCTCCCAGAGGTTATTAACGACCCATTTTGCACCGAAATCGCCACCAGCCTCCTCGTCTGCAACCGCAACAAAAATGATGTCCCTGCGCGGTGTAATATGGTTCCTTTTCAGGAGTAGCAGAGCCATTAACTCCATAATGCCAAGCCCCTTACAATCAATAGCGCCTCTGCCCCACACGCAATTGTCCTTTATCACCCCAGAAAATGGTGGGACGCTCCAGTCCTTTTCTTCTGCACCTACCACATCTATATGGCTGAGAAGCACAAGGGGCTTTTCCTTGCCCGCGCCCTTTAATGTACATATAAGATTTGCTCTTTTGCCGTCGGGAATAAAGACCTCAGGACGAAGCCCATTTTTCTTGAGTATTTCTACAAGGAAATCCGCTGCCTCCCGTTCATTGCCGGGAGGATTTGTTGTGTTAAATTTTATATAATCGGATAGTAGATGGGCTGCTTCGTCCATTACTTCATTCCAGTTTATTTTCGCTTCAACCATTCTATCTACCTTCATTGTTGTTTGTAATCTGTTTTAATGTATACAGAAAGAGTTCAGACCATAGAAAGAAACCGGATCCGTAAGCAATACTGATTAATAACGAATATTTAATGCCCCAGTAAACTCCGGAGAATACAAGTATTCCTCCGAGTAAAGAATAGAGGGTATTAAAGAGAAATTCTCGAAAAACCATTTGCATAGATAATATTTTTATCTACAGAATAAAGAAAGTCAATCAAATAAGGAATCCTCGTTCGCTAAGGATAATTTTTGTCTTTTCAACTATATCAGTTTTTTCAATTGGTTTTACAACGTAGGCATCGCAGCCCGCCTGATAGCATCGCCGGATCTGTTCAGGGTCGTTCTTCGCAGTAACAATAATTACAGAAATATCCTTTAATTCTTCTTTTCCTTTAATATATTTGCATAATATATCGCCATTTAATTCCGGCAACATAAGGTCAAGAAATACCAGCACAGGTTTTTCATTGATTATTTTTCTTAAGGCTTCTGTCCCGGTTGATGCAGTGATGATATCAAGGCCCAGTTCCTTTAAAAACTCCTGTTCAATATTTAATATGGAAGGTGAATCATCAACAAGGAGTATCTTAGGTGCCATATATTTATTTTAAATCACGCCCTTATTTTTTAATAATAAAATCTCTTTTTTATTATATCCAAGTTTTTTCAGAATCATTTCAGTATGTTCTCCATAAGCCGGCGCCTGCCGGAATGTGCACTCCTTGATTTTGCTGCCGCGGAGGGGTGTCCTTATCTGTAGGGTTTCTGCACCATTTTTGAGTTTGAACCTGCGAAATATGCCACGCGCCTTAATATGGGGGTCATTTTCTGCCTCCTCCGGCTCATAGACCGGCTCACAGCAGACATCCTGTCCTTGAAATAATGCAAGCCATTCATCCCTTGTCCTGGTTATAAATATATCCTGCAACTCCTTTTTCAGAGGGACTTGTTCATCCTCTATAAACTGCTTGTTTATTAGATCCTCCCTGCCAATGATTTTAAGGATAGATGCCCAGAATTTTGGCTCAAGGGCACCCATAGAGATATACTTGTTATCCTTTGTTTTATACACCTGGTAGCAGGCGAGGCCACCTGTGAGACGTTCTCCACCGCGCCTGAATGGCGATTTTCTCGCGGCGGACTCAGCGAGATGATGCATAAGAAATGTGAAGCAACCATCGGTCATGGATGTATCAAGGAATTGTCCCTTGCCAGTCCTTTCTCTCTGATAAAGAGCAAGAAGAATCTGAGAGAGCCCGAGTAAACTGCCTCCTCCGATGTCTGCAATCTGTGTCCCTGGCATCTGGGGAGGACCACCTTCGGAGCCATTTGCGCCAAGTAGACCGGCAATGGAGATGTAATTTATATCATGCCCTGCCTTATCCATGTAGGGACCATCCTGGCCATAGCCGGTGATGGCGCAATAGATTATTTTCGGATTTATTTTTTTGATATCATTGTAGCCCAGCCCCAATTTGTTCATTGTTCCGGGCCTGAAGCTCTCAAGGATTACATCAGCCGTTTTTGCAAGTTTTCTGAATATCTCTCTGCCCCTCGAGGTCTTTAAATTGAGTCGCATGCTCCTTTTATTCCTGTTAAGGGCATGATAGACCGCACCGTATTCGTCCAAAAGCGGAGGCAACCAGCGGATGTAATCCCCTGTCTCAGTGTCCTCAATTTTAATGACATCTGCTCCGAGGTCTGCGAGAAAGAGAGAACAGAGCGGTCCAGGAAGCAACCTGCTAAGATCAAGGACAGTTATGTTTTTAAGGGGGTAATCCATATTAAAAATCCTCAGGACCTTGTTTTTGATCTCCTTCTATATATCTGCAGAATCAACAAATAAGCCAGAACAAAAAACACTGTCTCAACTAATCCATTTTGCTTGCCTTTTCCTGCGTTGCACCCGCAGCCTTTTTCCTCCGGGAGGCCCTTCTGAACAATTAATGGTGTATTAAAATTGGATGTTTTTAGCGGGTCATGCTTGAACTCCTGCCACTGGACCCTGCTCTTACCATCTACGCTTGCTGTGCCCGGCGTATCCCAGACAAAGAGCCATCCCTCCCTGGTTATGGTCACGACCTCAAGCTTGCCATCTCCATCAATGTCACCAACTGCCGGTGAGGGAATAATCCATCCGCCAGTAAACTTTGGCCAACCCTTTGCCTCTTCGCCTCTGTAGTTTACCGCATGAAGCATATAGCCACCCGACCCGGATATAATCTCTGCCAGTCCATCTCCTGTTATATCAGCAATTGCAGGATTCATAAAGAACTGGAGGTCCTCAACAATCACCGGAAAACCCTCAAGGAAAAGTTCTGAGCCGGTGTCCCATGCAGAGAGGTGGTGTTCGTAATAAGCGCGCTTGCCACCAGCAGCAAAGGCGCCAGCCATACGCATACCTACAGTTCCAAGGACATAGTCAATGGAATCGTTTTCATCAATGTAGCCAAAACTTCCGTTCGTTTCAATCGGAAAGGTTGGAGAATCAGTTGCCTTACTCAAAATTGCAAAGTTGGCGTTATTAAGTAGTTTCACTGGAGTGCCAAGATAGTTAATAATCTGGATATTAGGAGCAAGGATAGAATTAGTGGCGATCTCCACAACACCATCGCCGTCCACATCTGCAAGGGCGGGGTTTGTGGGAACTCCCCTGCCCACATAGGGTAAAATATCAGCCATAATCCCAAGTGTCTCAATGGGCCAGCCCGAAACAAAGGTGCCATCTGGTTTTACAGCATAGACCCTTCCACTGGAACCACTGGAACCATAGACCTCGTTTGTCCCTACTACAATCTCAATCTGTCCGTCACCATCAATATCACCGACAGCAGGTGATGAGATAATTCTCTCAGCAACAGGATCATTCTGGGTCATATCCCTGAGAAGCACAGGAAAGTTAGGTTGAAGGGAACCATCGTATCTGAATACATAGAGGTACTGGTCCATTGCAGGCGCTACAATCTCTAGTTTTCCATCTCCATCCAGGTCAACAAGGGCAGGGGTTGAGAAGAAGCCGGGGTCAGGTCCTGAAATTAATTTTTTCCTTCCATAAATAGCAGGATCATCCTGCCAGACAACGCCCATTGAAGATACAGGGAACCCAGGAAGAATAGTTCCATCAGCATGCCAGGCAAAGAGTTTACCTTCCAGCGATGCAGCAACAACCTCAGGGCTTCCATCTCCATCAATGTCGCCGACTGCAACACTGGCAACAATTGATGCACGATAGTCATTTTTTATTCCGCCTGAACTTATTACGGGAGAATTGAGGTGATTTGCTGGATTCTTTGCGTCAAACTCCATCATGTATTCTACGCTCTTGGGCCAGCCAGGGAGTTCTTCGCCATCAGAATTTAAAACATGAACAATCCCATCAGCAGTTGCAAGGACTATTTCAAATATGCCATCGCCATCCATATCTGCAAGGGAGGGTGATGATTCACCTGAGGCGTTCATGAATTTTGGAAATCCAGGATGGAGGTCTGGGTCGTGGTGAATAAAAACGGTTTTTCTGTCCTCACCATAAACGCCCCCGTGTTCATTATCAATTACGCGCAATCTCAGCGTGACAGCCAGATCCTCCTCTGCCCGCTGAGGGATTTTCATGTATTCCATCTGCACCTGGGTTAAGTCCCACTGAGCAATTGTGCCCTCTATTGCCTGTGACTGGTTTGTGAAGGACTTTATCTCTTTGAAGTCAGCATCCTGTGGCTCCAGTCCCACTGCGTATTCAAGGATTGCGGTGAAAGACGAAGCCCATCTAGCATTTGCATAACCCTTAATGTCAACAATTGGTGTCTTCTCAGGGTCCAGGGTCTCAAACCACTGGGGGAGTTCAATATCTGCCTCAGGGGGAATTGTGGAGGGTGAGACCATCTGGACCGCCCTCAGGGCATTTGCCCTGCCGTAGCCAAAATACCGCTCCCAGCCGGGCTTTGATGGGAATTTTGTGGGATCCGTTGCTGATTCAGGCACATAGATGTCATCAGCACTTAAAGTCAATATCTGCTTTACCTCATTTGATGTAAGGGTAATACCGAGCTCAAGTGCGCGGGAATAGACAAGCCCTGCAATTCCGCTCGTCTTTCCCGTTGCCTCAGAGGAGCATCCGCCCCCTGGTGTGGAGAGAACCAGATGCCCTCCGAAGTTTGTGCAGTTGTTAAAATTGAGGAATGTGGTGGTGTTTGAAGGATCGCCGCCGAGCGAATCCGGGGCAATTGCATGGACATAGACCGTATGATTGTAATTGCCGGGATAATTGTGATGGTAACTCAATTCATCTGCAGCAGAGGCAATTACAATCACCCCATTTTTCCAGGCATAATCCACCACATCCTTTGCAAAGGGTGAATTGTTAATTGATCCAAGTGCCTCCTGAATAACCTTTGCGCCGTTTTCAACTGCATAAAGGGCTGCCATTGCAAAACCATTAACATCAACCACAAATGAATCCCCTGCCCGTAGTGGTAGGACTGAACATCCGGGGCATACACCAATTTCACCTATTCCATTGTTTCCCTCTGCAGCAGAGTCATGTGCCTCTCCGTTCCCATGGCTGTAATCAAGCCCGCCGGTCTCTGTGTCAAAGGCGTCATTGTCGTTATATAAAAAATCCCATCCGCAGATGTCATCAATGTAGCCATTGCCATCATTGTCAACTCCGTCATAAAACCAGTGAATCAAATCCCCTGGGTCAAGTATGCCATTGTCGTAGTATTCTGTTGTATCATTTAGACCATTTAGCAAAGAAAGGTCAATGTTTGTCCATGTTGGCTGGCAGTGGGGATTTACAGCAATATTGCACTTTGCAGGGTCAATGTAATCCTGTATGTTGAATATTCCGTCGCCATTTATATCATAGCAATTGAATGGTAAAGTCATGTAATCCGTTCCAGAACATCCTGGTGCTGTGCTCAGAGGTGGGAGTTCGCCCCTCTTCAGTCGCCATTTGTTTGCAAGGTCCCTTGCCTCCCATCTGAACCCTGAATCAAGGACAGCAATTGTTACATCCCATCTTCCTGCATTGATCTTCCATGCCTCATCAGCGCTTATTCCACTTGGCTTGCCAACCTCCTCGGGTCTCAGTTTCCCGGTAGCAAGAATGGACTGAGGTGTAAAACTGAACAGATTCCACTGCTCGTCATAGATATCGCAGTCCGGTCTTGGATTCTGACAGTTGCTTTCACAGCAGAAGGATGGGTCATTGGGCAAGCCAGTGTACTTGTCCTCAAAGGCGCCATAGGAGATACTGCTCATTAATATTACAGAACCTATAAGAACAATGATATTCTTCATAACTTCTCCTTTGAAAATTTTTATTCCATTGTATCAGAAATATTTTTGACATACAACCATTTTCCTGTTATATTTAAATAATTATGAAAAAAACAATTCTTCCTGTCCTTTTGTTCTTAATATCGGTTACTGCCTGCTCTAACAATAAGTGCAGTTTCGGAATAAAATCAAAGAGCCCATCCAGCCCATCACTTACAGTCAATATAGGTGGGAAGGTTAAATTCTCTGCGGAGCCAGAACTGTGCGGTGAGGATGGACCAGTTCAATTCTCCTGGCTTTTAAATGGTAATGAAATGAGCAGGACAGATGAGTATATCCTGTTTGCCTGCACCAGCGTGGTTGGGGATAACAGGGTAGAGGTGACCATAAGTGATAATAAAGGTAATTCAGCAACTTCATCATGGAGCATCCTGGTTAAAGGGACTGACCCGCCCCAAAAACCTCAATGCGTCCTTGATGCGATAAAGAGGATTCAGGATGGCGGGAGGTTCGGGGATTTCCCTTCATTCTTTGACACGGAGGAAACCGCTCAGAATGTGGCGGATTTTACCTCTGCTCGCGAGTGCCTTAATGCATACCTTAATGATTATGCCTGCGATGTGAGCGCGAATTATGTTGACGCCATTGCAAAGAGTACGCTGGAGTTGCATAGTATTGACAGTATGATCCTCCGCAGACAGGAGAAATTTACTCGTGAAGAGATTGTTGACCTTCTTGAAAATCGCATAAGGAGCATTGAGGAGAATCTCCTCCTTGTCATGCAGGAGGGTCCTTATGTTGACTTTTCAGCAACGGGCTTTCTAATCCCTAAGGTGCTTGAAATTGGCCTTTATGAGGGTGAGCAGGATACACTTGAAGACGATATATGGCTCAATTTTTCAGGCAGACATGACCTTGGAGAGGTCTCCCTCTTTCTCACCATGATAAAAAATCTGAAGGCTGCCCTTGAGGTCCTTCTCTCATACAATGGTATGATTGAATTCGGCGGGACCGTTCCAGACAATTTCACCTTTGATGAAGTCGTTGGAATGCTTATTGATAAGTTTGAATCAGATCCTGAATTTTTAACACTTTCAGGAAGCGGTGGCTCTGAGGGAAAAGAGAGATTAATGCGGGCGCAACTTCTCTTTGCTGATGGACTGAGGGGCATAAACAGAACGATGGATATGGTAATGGCTGAGAAGGGTGACCAGACAAATAGTGTTTTGAGATACTGGGATTGTGGAGAGGATGCGGTCTGTCCTGGGGACCTGGAGGAGAGGCAAGATACTTCGGTTCAGTGTGGGGATACCCCATATCAGGACAAGAACCTGAATGGAAAATGCAATCGCGCACATTGTTCAACACCTGGTGCAAATCCCAATGACTGCGAGGTGCCGGATACAGGGGAGGCAAACAATCAGTTTGATTCAGGCGAACCACTTGGAACACAGATGATTGCCTATTACGATAATGGGACATTCACCTATCGCAAAGTTACATTTCCCATAAGTTCTACTGTTAAAAACGCAATAGAACTTATTGCTGAGAATATTGAGGGGCCCGATGCACTGGACTTCAATGCCCTTCTGGGCTTACCATCAGGCACAGCGGAGGCATTTTTGAATGGCTTTGGAATTCCGGTGCCGGAGATTCGCCTCTCTGAATTTTTTGTAACATCGTCAAATCTAAGGGACCTATTTCCGTTATACAGCAAAAGCGAGAGGTTTTTCATTTATCAGACAGAATTAGAGGATTTCTCAGATGTGGGGTATGATGGCTGTTCTGATGCAAAGGAGGATGGTTCTGATGGATGCACCGGAAATCCTGACGGGTTGCCTGACCCGAATCATGACAACATTAATATCAATACGAACTGTGAGGATGGGTTTGACAATGACTCTGATGGGAATGTGGATGAAGCCAATTCCAGCGGTCTATGTGCGGACCTTGGTCCCGAGAATGACCTTCAATTCAGTTTCCTTGATACAAATTCAAACGGAAGATTTGACCCTGGTGAAGTTCATGAGCCCTTTGAGGATACTGGCATATACAACGGAAAGGATACAGTTGGTGCTGGCAGCGGGACCCTTGACCAGATTGATGTGGAGCACTACTGGCCCCGGGGCGATGATGTTGGCGGTGCTCATCCAGGGGTTGAGAAGGACCCGAGAAATACCATTGCCCAGGACCAGTCCGATGGAGACGGGAGGGACTTCTGCATTGACCCCTATTACTTCTTCCTGCCCGAGCCTACAATGAGCGGTGTTCTTACATTTCCACAGCAACTCGTAAATATTGACGGTATTGACTTAAATAATAACGCAAAACTGCATCGGTTCGTATCTAAATCCATTGAGACGCTGGAGGAGTTTGGGGTTATTGAGTGAGTGGCAGATGAACTCATTGAGATTTTTTGCGGCAGTTTTTATAGTATTTACAATAAGTTGTAATAGCGAAAACAAGGTGGAGGTGGCGCTTTATCCGGAAACCACAGCAGATCCACCCGGAGGAAATTATCCTGCGAGCAATTCCCCGGTGGTTACACTGAAGTGTAACAAACCAGCGGTAATTTATTATACCTTGAATGGAGAACTGCCTGAGATCGGCAGGAGTTATACCTATTCGGGAAGGAGCCCTATCCAGGGCATTGAAATCAGAAGTAATACAACACTGAGATTCTTTGCAATTGATGATGAGGGCAATCAGGAGGCAGTTAAGACCGAGGTCTATACAATTGACCAACCGCCATTGACATCAGCAGCGCCAAAGGGCGGGGCATACAATAAGCCCCTGATGATCACTCTCATCTCGGATGAAGAGGCCACCATCTATTATACCCTTGATGGCTCCACACCAACAGTTGGTTCCTTTGTTTACACAGGTCCTGTACTTATTTCAGAAGATGGTATTACTGTTTTGAAGTTCTTCGCAGTGGACCTTGCAGGCAATCATGAGGATGTGAAGGTAGAGCAATATATAATTGATACAACCCCTGCGAAAACAAGGGCAATTCCTTCAGGAGGAAGGTATTCGTCAACTACAAATGTAACTCTTATTGCTGATGAGCCCGCGAGCATTTATTACAAACTATGTGTCAACGAATATAATCCGGAGAGGTGCGAAGACCCGATAATATCAGATCCGGCTGTCTTGATCGGCGATACAACTGTCTCCGGAATTGAGATTGGCACCGGTGTATTAAAATACTTCTCCATTGACAGTGCAGGGAATCAGGAGATTATAAATACGGAGGTCTACCTGAGTGGAGATTCTCCCTATACCACCGCCTACCCATCAGGAGGCCTTTACAGAACCCCACAACTCGTTCAACTCTACAGCGATGCGATTACTGGAGCCACTGCAACCATATATTATACGACCGATGGTTCAATGCCTGACTCCTCGTCCACATCGTGTCTGAGTCCCTGCAGTGTTTTAATATATTCTGAAGGCACAACGCTCTTGAAATTCTTTGCTCAAGACAGCTTTAACAATGTAGAAGTGGTAAGAACAGAGACATATACAATTGATTCCATACCACCCACTACTACAATAACGCCAGCAGGAGGGGAATATGTTGGTTCTCAGAGCATAACCCTTATAGCTAATGAGCCCGCAACCATTTATTACACCCTTGATGGCTCCACCCCTCAACCTGGCGATCAGAATACCCTCTCGGGTCCTTCGCCCCTTTCAGGCATAGTAATTGACAGGGATACCACGATCAAATTTTTGAGTGTTGACAGCGCAGGGAATCAGGAGCCCTCCACAAATAGCGCCACATATTCAATACTTATGAGATTTGTAGAGGAATTCAATGATGATACTTACAGAGACCCGCAGATAACCGATGCTGACTGGGATTATAATGACGGAGTTCTGAAACTTTCGCGGAGGGCAGTTCCTGTGCTCATAGCAATTTCCACAGGCGGAATGTCCTATGGCATGGACATTTATAATTACCATCTATTCCTTGCTGATGGCTCAAGGGGATTAAAGATTTATGATATCTCTTTTCCAGCAGACCCGCAGTTAAAGGGCACATATCCCACCATACCTGGAGAGACCTTCTATTCTGTGGCGATGAGAGGGAACATTGCCTATATCGGCGCAGGGACAAGTATTATTGTTCTGGATGTCTCAGACCCTTCAAATCCTCTCTTTCTAAACAGATTGAACCTTACCGCAGGCACTGCCTACGCTATCAAATTTTTCGGAGATAATCTTCTTGTTGCTGGAGGCAGTGGCGGATTATTTATCATAGGCAAGGCACACCTCAATCTTACAGACAGTGCAGTTGGTCTCGCATTCTACGGCTCCACACTTTATGTTGCTGATAGCCAGGGAGACGTTAAGGTCATTGACCTCAATGAACCCGCAAGCCCTGCCTTAATCCGCACTCTGAGCCTGCCCGGTGGTGTATCAGGCGTTGCTACTTACGGCACATCACTCTTTGCTGGCACTGATAATGGCATTATATATAAATTTGATTTAAGGGACCCGGAAAAGCCGGTCTTTGTGTCCTACCTTACGCTTCCGTCAACAGCAATTAATTCTCTTTCCACCTCAGGCAGATACCTCCTTGCAGGCACAACCAGTGGTGTTTATGTAGTGGATATATCTGATGCGATAGATATGAAACTCCTTACAGGATTTGCGGAAGGCAATGTAACTGGATTGATGGACTATGGGAACTATATGTATATTTCGGGAGATTCATTCGGAGTTATTGCTCTTGACACTTTTAAGACACCCATTGATAGCGGAGGGCTTTCCGGATTTGCCGGGAAGGAGCCGGTTCTGAGCGGAGACCGCCTGCTTGTTCCTGCAGGTGGCGATGGATTAAAGATAATTGACTTAAAAGATATTGAGAATCCTGTGCTCTATTCCTATTCCCCAGCCGGCTTTGCAGAAGGCATTGCTCTTTCGGGAAACTATTGCCTTGTTGCCCTGGGCACATCAGGGATTATGATTTTGGATGTCTATGACCCATCAAATCCCCAGCCCATTTCCTCAGTTCCATCAGGCGATGCCTCAATGGATGTGGCAGTTGATGGCAGTTATGCATTTCTTGCAGATGGAAATGGAGGACTCAGTATTATTGATATAAGCGATATACAGACACCTTCGGTTGCAGGACTCTGTGCTCCTGGTTCTTGTCTGCCCCCAGGCACAAGTGCTCGCCTCCTTGCCATCAGTGGCAACATGGCCTTTGTTGGCCTTGGCACAAATACGGTGAGTATTGTTGATGTCTCGGATAAGACAGATCCATCCCTTTTTAGCACCATCTCAACTGCTGGTCTACCACTTGATATGGAGGTCTCAGGCAATTATCTTTATGTTGCAGAAGGGGCAGGAGGGATTGAAATATTTTACATTGCAAACCCAGGCTTTCCAGTGAGGGCAGGGGCAAAGTCAGTTCCGAATAATTCAGCCACAGGGCTCTATATCTCAGGGAATGTCCTGTTTATTGCTGATGGGTCCGCGGTTCACTTTGCTGATATATCTTCGCCGCACACCCCATATATATTCAGGACATACAGTAATGACTCCTTTGATATTATCAGATTCGGTGAATTTTTGCTGATCTCTGATGGGCTCAGCGGGCTGAGCATTGCTGATATTGCAGGAGAGTCATTCAGTTACAGAACTCCGGGAACAGGCGGATCAATAAACATTAACCTTCAGTCAAATAATGTCAAGTCAGCAAAAATAACTGTAAGTCAAATAACAGGGAGTTATGGAGATATTAAGTATTACCTGAGCAACGATGGAGGGAATACATGGATTGAGGTTAATCCTGCAGGCGCTCTGACTAATTTCTCAACCGCAGGCAGTGACCTCTTCTGGAAGGCGCTTCTCTCCACAACGGATTTAAGGAAGACGCCCATTATTGATAAAATTGAGGTATATTACAAATATGAATAAAGAAGGCAGAGGACAGAGGAGAAATGAGAGAAATCATTTAGAGGGAGCAAAAGGAGTAAATAGTGCTCTGCCCTCAACAATTTCCATTACCTGTGCTCTTTCTCTTCTCTCTCTATTCCTCAACTGTAATAATGTCTCCAGCAATGGCGAGGGGACTCAACCTGTTGTCAAGGAACTCCTTTTGTCCTCCTCCCTTGTCTGGGTCAACAGTGGAGTTACTGTGGAGGCAGGAAAACGGATAAAGATCTCTGCAGGCAGGGAGGCCCTGGGGCTTCCTGAGGTCTTCAACACAGACCCGGTTCCTCTATTCGGTCACGGTGGGCTCATTGGGAAAATTGGAAATGGAGGATTTCCCTTTGCCATCGGGACATACAAAGAGATTCAGGGCAATTCCCATAACCATGGGGAGGTCCTCTACATTGGAAGAAATGACTCAACGGATGTATCATCCTATGACATTCAATACACACCTGTGGATTTTTCAGTGCGGATAGAGATTATTGATACGGATGCGCCTGGCTTGATTTCTCCCAGGGATAATGCCTGGTCTCAGAATACGCTTCCTACCTTTGACTGGGACGATGTGGATGACGCAATACTATATACTGTTGAATTGAGCAATTTCCCAGATTTTCGTTTGATTGAGCAATCCCTGACGACCACAACATCATACGCCCAGACAGCAACACAGGTTACTCTTCCAGTTCCAGGACAGGAGCAACAGCAGCCGCCGACCTTCCAGCCACTCCCGGAGGGTCTCTATTACTGGCGGGTCCGGGCACAATTCAATGCGGGCAGGTCCCTTTCTCCTGACTTTGACTGGACAGACTGGAGTGTCATTTATGTTTATGGCGTAGAACTGGGGACTCCACCATCAGCCCCGGTCCTATTGAGGCCATCGGGAACAGTGGAGGTTTCTGAGGGCTCATCGCTCTTCGTTGAGTTTATAGAGTCACCGGATCCGAGCGGTGTTGTATGGCGATACTGGCTCAAGTCAACGGAGTGCGGAGGGACGCCACAGATTGATACAACGCAGGATAAACCAGCGGTGGGATGGCGCATCTTTTCAGGGAACTATGAGCTCTATGACCCAAATAGGCCGCCACAACTCTATTCTGCCTTTGACACAGGGCCACTTCAGAAGGGCAACTGGCTTCTTCGCATTGAGGTGAGGGATGGCTCTGACCCGGATGGAGCGAATTCATCATCAACTGATTTGAATATAAATGTAGGGTGTGAAGGATGAGAAGACAGATGACAGAGAGCAGAGGACAGAGGACAGAAGACAGAGGACAGCCTGCCTCAACAATGAAGAGGTTAACGCTGTCCATAATAATTTTAATTGTTGTACTAACGGGTTGCAGGGAAAGAGTAAAGGAAAATTTTATCCTCTCATTAAAGGCAGGTGAAGGGACTGTAAGTGCAGATTCAGGAAAGGTTCAGTTGATTGCAGAACTCAAGGACAGTAATGGAAATAGCATTGAGGGTGCGAACCTTTCCTTTGAGACGAGCGCTGGTTCCCTCTCTGATGTGGTTGAGCTCGGGAATGGGAGGTATTCAACAATTCTCTTAAATCTCAGGAATCCGGCACTGAGCCCTGTGCATGTGGAGGCACTTTATGAAGGACTCTCAGCCTCTGTTGAGATAACAATTACGCCTGGCGCTCCATATAACCTTGACCTTATGTGGGAGCCATTAGAGGTGAATGCAGATGTTGGAGAGGTGAGTTTTACTGCGAGGGTTACGGACTACAACAGCAATCCGATTCCAGATGCAGAACTTATATTTACATCAGATTATGGCGTCTTTGAACCAGTAACATACACAGGGCAGGGTGAATACAGGACAACCCTGAAGGGCCTTACTGATACACGACATTCGCCTCTTCAAGTGCTATGTAGGACAGGGCACCTTCAGAAGATGGCAGGAATTGTTATCAAACCAGGGGCTTTGAAGGGCTTTTCCATATCACCTATTCTTGACCCTCAGTATGTAAATGAGCCATTCTCCCTTCTTGTGCTGGCTGTGGATAAGAATGGGAACATAGTTGATTCCTTTAATAGCAGGGTTAATATCATCCCATCCGATGCTGGTGTAACAGTTAATCCCTCTCAGTCATCACCTTTTGTCAATGGGATTTTAAGGCAGGAAAACATAACTGTATCAAGCACCGCAACAGATTTGATATTGCGCCTTGAGGATGGCGATGGAATCTACGGTCTTACGAATGCCTTTGATGTAATTCAAGTCCCTGCTGTTGACCATTTCACGATTGAACCGGTTCCATCAACAGTGGTTGCAGGTGTGCCCTTTGATTTAGTCATCTCTGCAAGGGATGTGAGCAATGCGGTTGTAACTGATTTCAATGGCACCGTGGCAATCTCCGACACAACTTCAACAATATCACCAGCGATAAGTCAAAGGTTTACAAATGGTATTCTGACCCAGCAGGTTGTGATAACAAAGGCCATGAATGGGGTTGTTATAAATGTGACTGGTTCTACCGGCGGTTCGGGCAGTTCTAATTCCTTCAATGTTCTCGCAGGGCAACTTGACCATTTTAAGATTGACCCCATTACATCTCCAAAAATTGTAAATTCTGTCTTCCCGATTATTGTGAGGGCAGTTGACCTTTATGATAATACAGTCACATCCTTTGCTGATACAGTTATGATCTCTGATACCACCGGCACTATTATTCCGGGTGTAAGCGGGAATTTTGTTGATGGGACTCTGTTACAACAGGTGAAGATTGGAAAGATAGCGCTTGAGGATGTAATAAAGGTTAAAGATAGTTCGGGAAGGTCCGGCCAGTCAAATCCCTTTGAGGTCGCGACCGTGGATGTCCATCATTTTACAATAAGTTCTATTTCAAGCCCGCAGACAGCCGGTGCATCCTTTACACTCATCATTGAGGCAAAGGATGCATCAGATGTAACGGTAACTGAATTTAATGGGACTGTGACGCTCAGGGATAACACAAAAACCATAGAGCCCGTCCTGTCAAAGCCCTTTGTGAGTGGTGTGCTTATCATGGATGTCAGAATTTATAAGGCAGTGACGAATAACATAATTACTGTTACATGGAATGGAAAGTCAGGTCTGAGCAATGCTTTTGATGTAGTGCCTGCTTCTCTGAACAGATTTTTGTTCTCATCAATAGTTAGTCCAGTCACAGCGGGACAGGCATTCCCTGTTACCATAGAGGCGGTCGACCTTTATGGCAACAGGGTGAATTACAACGGTCAGGTGAATCTCTCTGACCTTACGGGCACTATTTCACCTCCGGTAAGCAATAATTTTGTGAATGGGCTCCTGACGCAGAGTATAACAATAAGTAAAGCGATTCAGAATAATATAATAATTGCGTCAGATGTAAGCGTCAGAGGAACGAGCAATTCCTTCCGGGTAAGGCATGGTGCACTTCTCAACTTCAGTTTTGATGCCGACCCTGATACGCCAGGAATCCAGGGAATATCAAGCCCCCAGAGGAATGGCTCTCCATTCACAATAAGGGTCTATGCAAGGGATTCAGCAGAGCAACTCGTAACTGACTTTAACGGCACAGTTACACTCTCTGACCTCACAAATACAATTATGCCATCAACAGGCGTCTTCAATAACGGTATATTAACTTTAAGTGTAACAATAAGTGCAAACAGAACCGGAAACACAATAACCGTGAGCGATGGCATGGGGAATACGGGTGTGAGCAATGCCTTTGATGTCACTTCAGGGCTCCAGGTTTTATGCTTTGATATTGACCCTGTTGGAACTCCACAGGTTGCCGGTCAGCCCTTCCAGATTACCATCAGTGCTTATAACAACCCGGATTGCACCGGAGCAAAGAACTTCAATGGGAGCGTTAACATCACTGATACCACTGGCTCACTCAAGCCCTATCAGTCAGGGAGTTTTATAGGTGGGGATCTGACCCAGACAGTTGTAATTGAGAGAGCAGGAAGCAATATTAGATTGACTGTTGAGGGTGCGGGGTTGACAGCCCAATCCAATGCCTTCACTGTTGTCCCTGGAGGGCTTGACCACTTTACTGTAAGTGAGATTACATCACCACAGCAGGTTGACCTCCCTTTCGGTATTACTGTGACAGCAGTGGATGCCTTCAATAACAGGGTTACCGGCTTTAATGGCACTGTCAAACTTATGGACATGAGCGGTGCCCTTAACATAACGAGCAACCCCTTCATATTCGGCTTACTCAATCAGAACATAACTCTTAATAAACCCATAACAGGGAACCATATATCTGTGGATGACCTCGCCTCCCATAGAGGCGCAAGCAACTCCTTCGATGTTATCCCACAGCCCGTTGATCACTTTGCAGTATCAAATATCATCAGTCCCCGGATTGAGGATGAGCCCTTTTCAATTACAGTTGTTGCCCAAGATTCATCTGGAAGGACGGTTCGGGGTTTTGATGGTAATGTCTCAATAGAAGATACAACAGGCAGTGTGACTCCCCCTGTGAGCGATTACTTCATCGGTGGCGTTCTCACACAGGAAATTCAGATTGGCATCCCCACATCATCCACTACTATAACTGTAAGTGATGGTGAAGGACGGACCGGGCAGTCCAATCCTTTTGCTGTAGAGCCATCTTACGCAGGTGTTGCGGGCTATACAATTGACCTCATTCCAGCCACTCAGGTTGCTGGTCAGCAATTCACAATTACCGTGAGGGCAGTGGATTTGAATGGTGATACCCTCAGGGGATTCAGTGGATGGGTAAGCATCTCTGATACGACCGGGACAATATCACCCACCACATCAGGCAGTTTTAACCGTGGAGTCCTGGTCCAGCCGGTTACAATAACAGGGGCAATGAGCAATGTCCGAATCACTGTACAGGATACAGCAGGTAATTCCGGGACAAGCAATCCCTTTAATGTGATTCCAGGCGCCCTTGACCACTTCTCAATTGCAGATATTTCTGACCAGAGGATTAATGTTCCATTTACAATAAGTGTGACAGCCCTTGATGCCTACAATAATGTTGTTAATGGATTTAACGGAACAGTCAATATCATTGACCTCACAGGCACAATTCAGCCCACCACAAGTGCGCCCTTTTCAGGTGGGAGGCTCACTCAACAGGTGACCATCGGCGCGGTCTTTCCTGCGGATGCGATTACAGTGATTGAGCCAGAGTCCGGAGCAACAGGAACAAGCAACTTCTTCGCGGTGGGGCAATAAATACTAATACAATAGTGACCGTTATGTGAAGTATTATAGCACATGGAGGCAATTGATAACACTTTTATGCACAGGGTTAGCGTCAAGTTTTTGTGTAATTTTTTCACGGCTATTCTTCAAAATCTTATTCTGCTACTATAACTCCTTCCTTCTGCCATTCTTCCCATTGGCTATTCATCCTTTCTCCCGGTCTATCCAGGTTTTTATCCTTTATAGAGAATATCGTTTTTCTTTCAAAAATTACACAGAATATTTGATGCTACCATTATAGGCATCAAAACACCTGAAGCAGGTGACTATAACCGCTACAGGTCATGAATATTTTTGCAGAATTGTTGCAGAAAAAAACTTCTTTTGAAAAAACATCTTAATGCATGCTATCTTCCCTTAATCCTTCCCCATGGCTTGAAGAGTGTGAATATTACAGGGGTGAGGAAGAGGTCTGTGAGTAGGGCCACAATCATTGTAATTGCTGTGAGCATGCCAGCATAGACATTCGGCATGAAGGAGGAAAGGCATATGATTAAATAACCTGCAGTTATGACTGTTGATGTAAAGACAAGGGGTCTGCCAACAGTAGTTATTGCCCTGAATGATGCATTCTCATAATCCCCATCCTTATACAACTCAACCCATAGCCGGTATATGAAATGGATGGTATCGTCAACAGCAATTCCGATTGCTATGGCGGAAACCATTGCTGTTGAGATATTTAGTGTAATCCCGAATATTCCCATAATCCCAAGGTTCACTAAAATGGGGAAGATGTTGGGGATCATACTCAGAAATCCAACCTTTATGGAACGAAGGTTTATGGACATCAGGGTAAATATACATAAAAAGGCAATAAGCAAGCTCTCCACCTGTGCAAGGACAATGTCATTAACCATGTTGGCATAGAGGATTGCGCTACCTGTGACTGTGCCGGTGCAGTCATTCGGCATATTTTTGTTCAGCACCTCCTTCACCTTCTCAATGGTCTCAATTAGTTCTGTGGAACTCATTGAATGCAACCGGAGTGAGACGCGAGCCTTTGAATAATCAGTAGTCACGAGCGAATTGATTTCCTTCTGTCCCTCCAGAAGGAATAGATAACTAGAGACCAATCCAGGAGAATCCGGAATCCTGAACTCATTCTGATTGCCTTCATTGAAGGCGCGGTTCTCTGCCTTTATATATTCTGTCAATGCGATTGCCTTTTCAACTCTCGGAACCTTCAAGACCTCCTCTATAAATCTATCAATTCCTTTAAGGACAACAGGATTTTTGAGCATGTCTGGCTCACCCTCAAAGACCACTTCAAGGGGATTGTATCCGCCAATTCTTGATTCTACAAATTCGTATGCCTGCCTTAATGGATTTGATTTTTTGAAGAATCTTAACATGTCGGTCTCAACAACAATCTGTGTAATTCCATAGATAGCGATGAGTGAAATCAGAATAAATATGCTCAGAATAGTTTTTTTATATCTCATGGTTGTCTTGCCAATCCATGGAAGCACTTTGTCAATTGTAGAATATCCCTCGCCCTCTTGGGCAGCGCCACCGCCATGAATTCCGAGGCGCGTGGAAAGGAGAATTGGTATTATGGTAAAACTGAAAATATAGGTGAGCATTATTGCAAGAGCAGTCAGAAGCCCTGCCTCCCTTATTGGAAGAACCTTGCTCACTCCATTTGATGCAAAACCAATTACTGTGGTGAAGGATGTCATGAAACATGGGATTGCAACCTTTGCAAGGGACCGGACAAGGGTTCTGTGCCAGTCCTCCTTATTATTTCCTGCTTCAACAAGGGTGGAAAATATGTGTATTGAAATGGATGTGCCGTAGATGAAGGACATAGGTATGATGATAGGAGTGACTATATTAATGTTTCTGCCGAAGAGGTGAAGAATTCCGAATACCCAGATCATGGCAAGTATGCCAGCAGTCATTGGAATAAAAGTGCTTCTCATCGTCCCGAAGATATAATAGAGCACGATAATTGTTATTAACATGGTGAGTGGCAGAAAAATCTTGAGATCCCTGAAAGCGGATTCTGTAATATGAACCTTCATTGCTGGAATCCCTGCCACATGAAATTCCTTATTGCCCGAATGGTCCTTAAATATTTTCCTGATAGTATCCATGATTCGCTGTCGCATCAAATTGTCATCCCTGTCTGCGAGGCGGAGCACAATTGCAACAGTGTCTGTTTTTAGAGAGACCAGATTACCAACATAAAGTTCATCATTTATTATCTCCTCTTTTAGTTTTTCTATTTCTTCCTGCCTCTCCGGTATCTTCTCAATGAGTGGCGAGATGTTTATTGTTTCCTTTTCTCCCCGAACCTTCAGGGCATTTGTTAAACTTATTACCTCCTCAACATCCCTGATCTTTTCCAAATTATCAGTGAATTCCTTCAGAAACTTTAACTCCTCAAAACTGAAGAGATTATCAACACTGTAAGAGACAACAAGAATTTCATCGTTGCCAAAGATTTTTTTGAACTCCCTGTAATAAAGGAGGGATGGGTCGTCCTGGACGATCCAGGACTCAAGGGATGGATCTATGGTGAGTTTTGAGGCATGATAGGCAAAATATAAGGTCAGAATCCCGTAGAGCAGAAGAATAAAACCCCTAAACTTTACAATCCCTTCAAATAACCTTATTAACACAATGAACTTACTCCTTGATCCCTTTTAATTCTCCCATTATTAAGGTGGGTTAATGGTTTTTTTTCACTTCTTTCGCAAGGGCAGTTTTTTGTTATTTTGGGCGAGAGATTATTCGCCCCTGCATCAGAATGCATACCGCACCTGCAATAGAAAATTCTTATTCTTCTTGAAGAATCCGAAAATGCTCTCCTCTGCGGGTCCATCAAAGTGCTGCCAACCGGCGCCCAGCCGCCAGTTATCAGTAATCTGATAAAACCCAAGAAGATTGAAGGTCCAGTCTCTTAATGTAAAATTATAAAGTGTGCGAAATTCTAAGGTCAATTTGTCATCAAGGAACCCTCTCCGGATAATTCCTGTGAGAATATTAACAAACCTCTTCACAATCAGAAGGTCCGGCTTGTAGTCAGGTATGAAAAGCTGTAAAAATTCCATATTCAGGTATATGTCATATGGTAGCATATAGTCACCGCCTATGTCCCATAAAATCAGCGCCTTCTTTTTCACCCTCAGATTTTCGTCCAGGAAGGGAAACCTGTATCTCAGAGATACCTCCCCCCTTATAGCAATATCAAATACGGTGGTGGAGAAATCAGTACCTGCAATGCTCTCCCGCACTGCCTTCTCTGTATAAATTGGATAATAAGCTACCACCTCCAGGAGATTAATTGTTTCAAGTTTTTCCCGGATAGAAAGCCCTGGCTGGGACCTCATCATATAGTCAACAAAGTCGGGGTTGAAATATAATGCGGTGATGTCCTCCCAGGTATAGAAGTAGTAGGCAGAGTAATCAATGTTTTGCGCAATGCCCGAAAATTTGATTCCTAACTCAGAGTTTAGTGGTTCATATTCAGGAAGTTCCCTTAAGCCAGGATTCATTCCATTTTCTATTGCCTGCCTGTATGTTGGATTGAATGTAGAGAGAAGTGTGGGCGAGAGCAGGGACCAGTCAGTTCCAAAGGTCTCAAATTTTGTATGGTAGTAAAAGGGAATCCAGATGCCCTCAAGTGTCCAATTACTCGTTAAATAATACTGCGCTCGAACCATTGGCACAGGGATTTTCAGAAACTCCTCCTCAACTGTTGCGAGTTCGCGCAGATCAAATGGTGTTAGTACATCATTAATACTCAGGTCTGCCTTCCCCCAGGATAGATTTTGTTTGCCAATAGATATATCAAGATTTTTGAGATTTAATTTTATATATGCCTCATAGATTTCAGGAGAGAAGCGGTAAAGGGTCTCCTCCTCGCTCCATAACAATTGATATTCCGAGAGGAGTGAAATGGTGAATCGGCTGGATTCATCCAGAAAAATATTCCCCTCCAGGAATAATTTGTTTCTCCACTCAATCAGTTGCTCTGATTTACTGTCGCGATATATATCAAAATTTCCGCGAGAATAGAATTTGCCCCTGTAATCTGCCGCCACTTCAGAATAGAGTTCTGCAGGAAGGAGTAGAAACAGGAAAAACAGAGGTTTTAAATCTATACTCACAAATTTATCTTAGCGGGCAAGAAACCTTTCTGTAAAGACATCATCAGAAATTGGCTTGTTGTTCTTTATCTCAATCAGTTCCACAGAAGTGGAATGTCCTGATTTAATTGTTTTTATTCTTGTTTTTATGGCGGTCCAGTAACCGTCGATTTTATCAATCTTTTCAACCTTAAGTTCCTTTACGATCGCATCGTCCTTATAAAACTCCACTTTGATCGGAATATAGTTGTCCTTTCTTATCCACTGTATGACCCTTGAGTACTGGGTGCTTGATGGGTCCTTTGGTGTTGATTCTACAACAAAGACATCTTGATTATCATACTTCTCCTCCCTCAGAAGGGTGTGATTATCCTCATCAATATCACGCTCCTCAAGATCCTCATAACTGAGGTCGCTTCCAAAAAAACTGCCCCTTCTTGCACTGCCGGTGAGTCGCCTGACCCTCTTCAGTTCGGGGAGATAAAGGAATTGCTCATCCTCACCCTTTTTGTGCTGAATCTGGAGGAACCCCATTCCCTTAACATCTGCGGGTTTTTCAAACCTCATAACACTCTTTCTTCCCTCAGGATAATCCTTGGAATAGGAAAAGAACTCCCTCTCTCTCTCCTTCCCATTTTTATCAATGAGAAGCATTCTGACCTTTACCTCTGTTGTCTTTGGTGCTTCCCGGTTAATCACCTTCTCTATTATGTCCCTGCCGGTAATTTCTGCCTTTACATTTACTGTTAATATAAAGAATAAGAATATACAAGGCAATCTCAGCATATAAAACCTCCCTATTTCTCCTTTAGAATTTCATGGGGAATTATAAACCAGTTCCCCCTTTCCCTTTTCCAGCGGTCTATTATTCTTATATCTTTATGTAAGAAGAGGAACCAGTTTCCTGTAAGTTTATATTCCACCTCTGCCTCATCCTGCGATAAGTGATTGATTTTCATCACCTTACAATCAAGGACATCAAAGTTTTTCAGTTTTTTCTCATTCATGATGTAATAGAGCATAACAATATGATCAGATAGGTCCTCGTCGGTTTTGAAAAAATCCCTCAGTTCCCTGCGGGCGGAATGGTGGGATATATTCTGCCCTTTTAAAGAGGTGCAGTAATATTCGGTCCGCGACTCAATCTCACTCTTTGCTGAAAGCAATTGTATTGCAAAAATTAAACTTAAAATTGTTAAAAACAATCTTATCCGCATGTGGAACAGTTGCTGCTTGAACAGGTATTGCAGGCAGAGCCCGCAGAAGAGTTAAACTTTTCTCCACTCTTAAATCCAAAGGTAGAGAGTTTTTTTTGCACCTTTCTGCTTTCACATTTTGAGCAATGAACCCATTCAGTGCTTGAAAATACAAGTTGCTCAAACTTATTTCCACACTCCATACATTCATATTCATATATTGGCATAAATTTATCCTCTTTGATTTAATTTGATTGATTCAATTTTAATATTGCAAATCCTGTTATTATTAGCGTCTGTCCTCTCTTCGTATGAAAGCGCCTCAAGGGTGATTTCACCTGCAGTCGTTTTAAAAATATTCTTTTTTAATTCTCTTGTTATTGCATCGCAGGTTGCGTAAAATACGCCGTTTTTGAAATACATGGACTTTGCCTTATAGAGAACAGTAATCTGGTCAATTAGTGTCTGTGCAGAAATATTTGTCGTGTTTTTCAAAAGTTCCATCACTAATATTGATGGAGACGGAGAAAAACCATTCCTGATGATAAATGCCCTTACGATGGGCATTGTCCACTTTACTTGCACCACTTCCTTTGTGCCCATATTTTTTTCTTTGATGATTTCAAAAAATGTCCTATATTTTTTCTCAAACCAATTGAATTCCTTTGAGGTAAGGTTCTTGAATAGTCCCTCTGTGTTCGCGCCAAGGGCTGTTGTGAATGCAGAATCAATTGCACTGAGAAACGCGGACGCCCTGTCATCGCCGGTCCCGACAGTTATGTGCATGTCCGGGTCAGAAACGTGTTTTGCTCCAGTAAATACAAGGAATTTATCGATCACTCCATACTGGTCCGGGAGGGGAGTTGAATAAATACTCAAAAGATAAATTGCCCCGCCTGCAATTGCAGAGAGGACAAGCGAAAAGAGGACAAGAAATTCCTGCCGCATGAGAAAGGAAATGGAGAGGAGCGTTACAAAAAAGACGGATGATATAAAGGCAATATTTAATATCCTTATACCCTCCGGAGAAATGAGGAAATGATGAAATTTATCAACACCCATCCAGATTAGGTTAATAATGTCAACCATAATAAAATTATTTTATATTATTATGGGAGTGGATTCAAGGAATTGTTGATGTAAGAAAGGGGGAGATTGCTCTCCCCATTTACTCCTTGATTTCCTCAGCCCTGTACGATTTGTCTGCCTTTTCAATTGCGTTGATGATTTGTACGGGCTTCACGGAGTCATCTGCCCTCACATCAAGGATTCCGCCGTTCTGCCACTTGCCTTCTATGAGGTTCAGTTTCACATCCTTGACTCCCTTCACTTCCTTCGCTGCCTTCTCAACCGCCTTGGGACACATATCGCAGTGCATGCCTGTTACCTTGAACTTGTAGGTACTCTCACCTGCAAATGCTGAAGTTAATCCGACGAGGGCGATTATACCTGTTGCTATTAACGCCCTTTTCATATTTTCTCACCTCCTTACTAATCCCCTCTACCCCCCTTTAATAAGGGGGAATAAAAGGGGGTATTTATTTCATTGCACAATCACCTTTGCGTCTCTCATTGTTGCAGAATGGGGCTTGCAGAAATAAGTGTATATGCCCGCAGTATTAAACTTTATGCACTTTGAGCCCCCATTCCCAATTAACCCGGTGTCAAAGTTCTTTCCTGCATTTGCATCACCGGGAGTCCCGCTTGTTACAGTGTGGCTAACACTATCATTGTTTGTCCATCTGACAACCTGTCCTGCACTTATTGTTACTGTTGATGGATTGAAGGCAATATTCTGCATTGTAACATCCGCTGATGGTGTCACCCCTGAACACTCCACTATTTCAGCAACACCAGTTCCACCACCTCCGCCATTGCCTCCGTCTCCGTATAATCCATCACTTCCACAACCTGCAAAGGCGAATACAAGCAGGGTTATTGTAGCAATAATTGCGAGCCCGAGCATGAACTTCTCATGCTTGCACATCCCTGTTGTTTTCTTGCATTCCTCTGTTAATTTACACATAAGCGCCATATTTCCCTCCTTTGGACAATATAAAAAGCACTGCTGAAAATATTATCGTTGCACCAATAATCATGAAGATAACCATCATTTTTTCATGTCTATATAACCCTTTCGTTCCTATACAATCTTCTGTCCATTTACACATCAATGACATAATCACTCACCTTCATCAGGTTATCTCCCTTCCTTTCTGCTTCGGTGGGCATTTAACTGTTCCGTAGGAACAGAACACACAGCACTCCCCTTCCTTTGGTCTCAGCACTGTGTGACAGTTTGTGCATTCGTAAAAGAACTGACAGGAATCCACCTGCATGGTCTCTTCCTTTTTAAACCCGCATTCAGGACATTTAATCACCGATTTTAAGGCAATTGCACCCATCTTTTAATCCAGCACAAGATTAAAAACATAAGGATAAATACTTGCAACAATCAGAATAGAAAAAGTTACCCAGAATAATGCCTTATTTATTTTTTTCATTTTAATCTTTGCGGGGTCAATTTCACAATCGCATTCTATCGCTGGCTTCTTAAGATATAACTGATAAAACGGATAAGAAAGCACGAGCAGGGCGGTCCCGATAAAGTAGGGCTTGTATGCTGATAATCTGGTGAAACTGCCAAGCCAGCCAATGCTCACACCTGTAAGTATGAAAATTGCGGGACCAAGACAACAGGAAGCGACAAGAAAGGATGAAAACAATGCGGAAATAGTTGCCAGGAATGTCCTTTTTTCCATATCGTTCCTCTCTTAACCTGTATAACAATTATCCTTGGTGAGAAAGTTCCAGAAAGTGGCATCTCCTGGAACTTTTTTTGCTTTAGATAGGTTAAATAAATATGGGGATTGACTTGTGATGGGCAACAGGATATTATTATTAAAATGGATAGAGAGGAGTTCAAGAGACGGGCGCTTCCGTTATTTGACCAGGTCTTTCGTCTTGCCCTGGGTCTTACCAGAGATGAGGATGAAGCAATGGATTTAGTACAGGATACATATCTTAAGGCATGGAGCAGTTTTGAAGGGTTCACCCCGGGCACAAACATCAAGGCATGGCTTGCCAGAATTGCATATAATACTTTTGTAAACGAATACAGAAGGAAGAGCAGAGTTGAACTTCTGGACGGAGACCAATTTGTAAATCACCGGCGAAATCCTGAAGAGGGTGTAATTGAGGATCTTCTGGACGAGGAGGTTGAAGTGGCGTTGAAATCCCTGCCGGAGGAGTATCGCTCTGTGATTGTCATGGTTGATGTAGGGGAGATGACTTATGGTGAGGTTGCAGAAGTTCTGAATTGTCCCGTTGGCACAATTCGCTCGCGGATTTCAAGGGGGAGGGCATTATTGAAGAGCAAACTTTATGAATATGCAAGAAACAGGGGATTGATTAAATGAAATGCGATGAGGTAAAAGAGTTACTTTCTACAATGGTGGATGGTGAGATTACGAAGGATGAAGAAGTAGTACTTTCAGCCCATCTGAAAGAATGCTCTACCTGCAGTGACAAATTGAAGGAGGAGAGGGTGCTGAAGATGCGAGTAGGCAAACTCTACAGGGATAGGAGAGCAGATAATTCATTTAAGGAAGAGGTTTTCAAAATGATTAACGAAAGGACAACAACCCTTCCAGGTGTTGTGGTAAGGCAATTTCCCCTCCCTATATTTGCAGGGGTAGGACTTGCTCTGGTACTGATTTTTTTCTTCTACATTTACTTTTATCCATCCTATGAAACAAAGGGCTTCCATGGAGGGTTAATGACTTATGCAGAGGAAACGATTGAGAAAATTCAGAGAGGTGTTCCGGCGATTGAATATCCCACCTCAGACCCTCGTCTTCTTGAGGGGTATTTTAAAAAACATGATGAGATAAATTTTGAAGTTCCTGTGCCGGATATGAGAGGCGCTGGCTATGAACTTATTGGTGGCAGCGTTAAAAAAATCAAGTCAATTCCAGTTGCCATCTCTGTTTATAAGAGTGAAAAGGCGATTGTCCTCAACATAATGTGTGAGGGTCTGGAGTTTGAGGGAAAGGAATTCGGAGAAGAGCACCTTGATGAAAAGAGCGGGATGGAATTCTACCTCTCCTCTCATGGAAAGGTTAATTCTGTTGCCTGGTGGATGGGGGAGGAATTATGCATTGCTATCTCTCCCCTTCCTCAGGAGAAACTTATTGAATTCATCATGGCAGGCGGGTAATTGTTTGCCTTCGACTCGAAGGCGTGCCAAAGGGCTTGTTTAACAGGCAATGACATACATTACTAAATTAGTGATGTTTACCATCCGAGCATTTTAACAAGCCCTTTTATCCTGGTCAAAATCCCCTTTCCATAGAGTACCCAAAGGATATTTCTTAATAGATTGTATTTTCTTGATGAATATGGGTACCACCACAGGTTGGGGAAGGGACTCCTGTTTATGTGGACATGCCGTGCAGTCACCATCTCCATCAGCCCTTCTTTCCCGTGGGTCCTCCCGAATCCGCTCTCCTTTACTCCACCCCAGGGTGTCTGCGGAATGCCGTGGGTCAGCAGGTTATCATTAATGGTCACTGTTCCGAAGTGGAGCAGGGATGCAATTTTCCTTGCGCGCCCAATATCTTTGGTCCAGATGCTTGCTGTGAGTCCATATCTTGAATCATTCGCGAGGTATACTGCCTCATCTTCACTACTGAAAGGGATAATGGGCAGGACCGGTCCAAAGGTCTCTTCATTCATAATGGAGAAGGCGTGGCTCAGTCCTGTGATGACAGTGGGCTTGAAGAAATATCCCTTAAGGTCCTTCCTTCTTTCTCCACCGGTTAAAATCTTTGCGCCATGCCTTTTTGCCTCTTCAACCTGTGCCTCCACAATCTTTAACTGCCTTTCATTGGTTAATGAGCCCACCTCAACATCGTAATTATCAGGGATTGACTGCCTGAGGCTCTTTGTCTTTTTAACGACCAGTTCAGTGAATTTATCATAAATCTTCTCATGAACATATAACCGTTCCACAGAGGCGCAGACCTGTCCGGAATTGAAAAAGGCGCCCCAGACCGCTGCATCTGATGCCTCTTCAATATCTGCATCCTCAAGGACTATCATTGGGTCCTTTCCACCAAGTTCAAGCACAACAGGTGTGAGTCGTTCTGCCGCAAGAGCCATGATCTTTTTACCCGTTGCAACACTGCCGGTAAAGATTATTTTTTTGACATTGGCTCGCACAAGTGCCTCGCCTGTAGAGCCATCGCCGAAGATAGTTATGATGGTGCCCTCAGGCAGACCCGCTCTGTTAAAGAGTTCCTGAATCATCCTGCCGGTGAGAGGTGTGAATTCTGATGGTTTATGGACCACGCTGTTTCCTGCCATAAGGGCGATGACAATCTCACCCATTGGTATTGAAAAGGGAAAGTTCCAGGGAGATATGATTCCAATTACTCCCAGTGGGTGATATTCAATGTAACTGCTCCTTCCGAGAAACCTCCATTTTCCAAGTTTGAGGGATTCTTTCTTGAGAATCTTTTCCGTATTTTTCGCAAAGTAGGTAATAAGTTCAAGGACGGGTAAGATCTCTCCTGTCACTGCTTCTATAAGGGGCTTCCCGGTCTCAGAGGAAATAACCTTTGCGATATCATCAGTGTCTTCAAGGATTAGTTCCCTGAGTTTTAAAATATAATCTGCTCGCTCTTTAAAGGATAAGCGAGACCACTCAGAGAATCCCTTCCAGGCATCATATACAGAGCGGTGGACCATCTTCGCATCAAAGGGAGCAAATTCAGCATTGACTTCAAGGGTTGTCGGATTTACTGAACTAATTTTATTCATTCTTAGTGGCTGATTCATGCTAACCTCCTGAAAATGAACTTCATTTTCAATTATATTTTATAATTTAAAATGCCCGTTGTCAAGCAAAAAGCAGGTTCTCATTCGCCGACTCATCCTTACCCCTTATCCCATAACCCATAATCCACACTCATCATTTACCCTTTTTGCCTGTGGACACTATGAAATATATGAGTTCCTTATATGGTGCGCCGGCAGGGCACCTGAAATTTCTGATCTCCTTAACCCCATGATCTCCATAAGTTATATCAGTAAGATTGGTTGTTAATGAATTAAAAATAAACTCAGGGTGTTGAAAGTATGAGGATTCTGGAGGAATATCAATGGCGCAGAAACCGCAGTTTATACATCTTGAAAATTCCCCGTATATTTTTCTTTCAATTTCCCCTATTGAGAAGATGCAGTCCTTCAAGAATTCAGACCTCAGCAGTTGCTCCTGATTTTTTCTTACAAAGATTCTTTTTAAAATCAGTTTAAATAGAGTGAATCCAAAGAAATAGATTGTCTTAATCTTCATAGAATAGCCCTCACACATAGATAGCCAGAGGATATTGCGCCGGCGATGCCATTGCGCAAATTCCGCGCTATAATACTGCCTGCGGAATATAGATTTTTTGCAAATATCCTGCCATCTTCCGTTAATGGCTGAAAATTTTCATTCACCATTATCCCTGCGTGAAGGCAGGGCTGGGATTCTGAGAAACTATAGGTAAAAAGCGAATGGAAATATGAATTGAGTTTTCTTCCATTGTAATAGAGAGGCAATCCGAAGATTGCTTCTCTGATCTCCTTCCCTGAACTTATGCCTCTTCCGATGAATCTCCCGGGCGCATAGATAAAGACATCTCCAGGAATCTCTGATGACTCACCGGTTTCTGAAACTACCCTGATGGATTCAATCCTGTCATCTCCTGTAAAACCAATACATCTTGCCTGAATAATCTTCAAATTTTTCTCCCTGAGGGTCCTTTCCATTCCATTGAGAAGCCGGATGCCATTTACTGAGGGAATGGAGGAGAGCAGTTCTCCCACTTCAGGATTCAAAATGCCCTTTAGTTCCCGATAATTTTCATTGTAATTTTTAATTCCTAAAATTGGAGGGAGAAGGACTGCATCGTATGACTGAATCTCTTTCAAACTCAGGAGGGCATCTTTGAATTTTTCAAAATGCTCCTTAATGTCAAGAAGGGTTGCAAAGGATATAGATGTAAGTTCAGTGATAATATCAGAGAATGCAAAATCCATCATTATGCTGTTCCATCCAGCGATGCCGCTCTTTATAAATCTCTTAATACGCAGTAAGATAAGTTCAGGAATAAACCCCCTAAGTCCCTTAATGCCCAGCAATAATACCTTTTTGTTCATAAGAAAATTAATGTCCACAATTGCAGAAAGGGAGGTGAAGAGTTGCGATTCTATTATTCCACCGGATTCTGTCAGGAGTGGTATTTTTTTCTCCGAGATTGATAAAGGATAACCAGAGGAATTGATAACGCTTTTAAAGAAGTTTAATGCTTCATAAATATGCTCCCTTTCCTCTGAGACAAAATCATAGGATGCACCGGAAAAGAGGGCTGTTGATGGAATTCGCTCTGATACAATTGTGACCTCTCTCCCCATTCCCGCAAGGTAGAGGGCAGATGTGAATCCCCCCGCTCCACAGCCAATTACTACAACATTCCTCTTCATCCTCTGCTCCATTTCTTCAGGTTCAGGAGGGGCAATCTTGTATGTTGATTCAGTTCCTCCTGGGGCAACTGGTTGTATTTCACAACCGGTGCCCGGCACTTCCACCTTTCGGACAGAAAGTTCTCAATCATTGTCTCCATTTCATCAATGTTAAGTTGCAGTTCTCTTCCGAGGAGCCAGGCAGTTCTCTCAATACAGCGCATTCCTTGACAGGCGCCATTTCCGAGTTTTGTCCTCCGCATGATGTCCGAAAGGTCAAGGGCCATCTCCTCCCGTATAGCATAAAGGACCTCTGCCTCAATTACTGAAGAGCAGATGCAAAGGAGATTTTTTCCGCCATCAATATGGCTGGCGTAGTCCATAAGGCGGTCAATTCTTGAGCCGTATCTTAAGAGCAATTTTCTTGCAAGGACAATCGGTATGGCGTATTTTTTTGCAACCTCAAGGGCATCCGGAATTGTGTCACCGCCAGGAAGAGGTTGAATATGTGTCCTGCATTCTTTATGGACTTTAAGTTTATTACAAATCAGGTCAGTTGTCTCCTCTGACATGAGCCGGTAACTTGCGAGTTTGCCACCTGCAATGGATATGATGTTTTTTATACCTTCGATTCTTTCATGGTCATAAATCCTGTGGTCCCTTGAGAGATCGTCCTCATATTTTCCCCATTCATAGAGTGTAATTCGTATTCCTGATGTAGTTGAGATGAATCGCGACTCCCTTATCCGAGGAAGGACTCTCTCTATTCCCTCAAGGAGATATTCCACCTCATCCTCTGTTACAAACTGCGAGTCCGGGTCCCCATAATAGTCATCGTCTGTTGTACCGATGATGGATGTGCTCTCGTGAGGGATGATAAAGATCTGTCTTCCATCAATTGCCTCACCAATCACTCCATAGTTTGAGAACCGCCTGTCCAGGAAGAGATGGACACCCTTCCCCGGTCTGATTTTAACATCTGTCTTTGCCTTTTTGCCCAATTTTGGGAGCCAGGGACCTGAGGCATTTACAACTATTCTGCCAAAGAAATCGGTTGTGTTTCCGGTACGGGCATCCCTTGTCCTCACACCAAGGACTTCATTTCCCTTTATCAAAAAGTCAATGACCTCAGTGTGGTTTTTGACCTCAGCGCCGTGCGCCTTTGCGGAGAGTGCATTAAGGAGGCATAGGCGATTGGCATCAACTCCCCATTCATCCATTGTAACTGCACCGATTATATCCCTGTTCAGAGCGGGTTCTATTCTGAGAGCCTCCTCCCTGGTAAGGCGGGTATGTGGCTTCCCCCCCTTGAGATGGGCGAAGGATTCGTATGCAGAAAAGTATAAATCCAGCCCATGGAGATACATCTTGCTATTTCTTCTTGTTTTTAATACAGGAATGATAAAGGGAATCCGGAACAGGAGGTGAGGCGCAATCTTCTGAATATACCCGCTGTCAAGACAGGATTTTTTTGTTGTGGTTGTATCATGGAGCATATATCTTGCTCCACCATGAATCATGCAACTGCTTGCACCGGTAGTGCCTGAACCAAAATCGTTCTTTTCAAGGAGTAATGTCTTCAATCCCCGCATGGCACAATCGCGGGCAATGCCGGTGCCATTGACACCTCCGCCTATAACAATTACATCATAATCCCCCCTTTCATTCCCCCCTTTATTAAGGGGGGTTGGGTGGATTAAGTTATATCCTTCAGAATATCGCATACCCTATCAAAATTTCTTAGTATCTTCCAATTACTAAATCGTAAAATTTTCAGCCCATAACTTTTTAAAATCTTATCCCTATCTTCATCATAAATCTTACCATCGCTTGTGAAATGTACTTCACCATCAATTTCAATAACTAATTTGAGTTTGGGACAATAGAAATCAACTACGAAGTTATCTATCGGTCTTTGTCTCAAAACATGGTATTTAAAATTTTTCAAAAGTCCATACCACAATTTTTTTTCTGCTTCGGTCATATTCTTTCTCAACATCTTCGCTCTATCAATTAGTTTAGGATTATAAGGCAAATGAAGACCTTTTGTTATCAGGCCTCTTGACCTTAATATAGTTTTATCAAAGATTTGGTCCCCCCTTTCATTCCCCCCTTTATTAAGGGGTTGGGCTCCCGTTGCCGCGAAGCGTTGCAACGGGAAGAGGGGGATTATAGTA
>FWPU01001030.1_pt1 | contig 87015 bp, 84 predicted proteins | sample 2228361 | NCBI WGS metagenome assembly FWPU01 (sample SAMEA103939777, study PRJEB20133) | metagenome
CCCGCCGCCCCCGCCGCCAGCCAACCGCGCCCCGACGGTGCGCGCGACGTGCGAACCCTGCACGGTCAACGTCGGCGAGCGGGCTCAGGTGACGGCCGACGCCCAGGATCCCGACGGCGATGTGCTCACCTACCGGTGGACGGCTCCGACCGGCACGTTCACCGACAGCACGGCGCGGCAGACGACGTGGACAGCGCCAGCCCAGGAAGGTGGCGTGCCGATCACCGTCGCGGTTTCCGACGGGAAGGGCGGCACCGCGTCGGACACGGTGACGATCCAGGTCGTGCGGCCGCCGAGGAAGGAGATCATCTTCGAGGACGTCCACTTCGATTTCGACCGCTACACGCTGCGGCCCGAGGCGACACGCCTGCTCGACGCGGTCGTGGCCGAGCTCCGCGACAACCCGCAGGTGCGGATCGAGATCGAGGGGCACACGTGCAACATCGGGACCGCCGAGTACAACCTCGCCCTGGGCGAGCGCCGCGCCCGCGCCGTACGCGACTACCTGGTGAGCCAGGGCATCAGCGGCGACCGGCTGCAGACGGTCAGCTACGGCGAGGAGCGGCCGAAGCACGACAACACGCGGGAGGAGACTCGGCGCCTCAACCGACGCGCCGCGCTCGTGGTGCGGATCCAGTAGGGCGCAGGGGCTATCGGATCGTCAGGACGGGATCCCCGAGTCGCCCGACGTCCACGTGGATACCGAGCCCCGGCCCGGCCGGGACGCGCAGCTCACCTGCCGTGCGCCGAGGGGCATCGTCGGCCAGCACGACGTCCACGTAGCTGTTGAAGTCGGTCGACGTGAACAGGTACTCGGGGCGCGTGCTGGCGGCAAGGTGCGCGATGGCCGCCGTGGCGATGTCGCCGCCCCAGCTGTCCTCGATGGTCATGACGATCCCAAGACGTTCGCAGGCGTCCCTGATCTCGCGGGCCTTCGTCAGGCCGCCGAGCCGGGAGATCTTCAGATTCACCGCGTCCATCGCCCGGTGCGCAACGGCGTCGACGAACGGCGCGAAGCCCGTGATCAGCTCGTCGAGAACCACGGGCAACCTAGTGCGCTCGCGGACCACGAGGCATTCGGCGAGCGTCGCGCACGGCTGCTCGATGGAGCAGTCGACATCGGCGACGCCCCGCACGACGCGGAGCGCTTCGTGCGGCCGCCAGCCGGCGTTCGCGTCGGCCACGAGCACGTCGCCGGGCGCGAGCACGGCCGCTACGGCGCGCACGCGCGCGACGTCCTCCTCTGGGACGCCGCCGACTTTTAGCTGGAACTTGCGGTACCCCTGGTCGCGGTAGCGCCGAACGGTCTCGGCCATCGCCTCGGGCGAACCCTGCGAGATGGCGCGATAGAGCGGATACGCCTCGACGAGCCGGCCGCCGAGCAGGTCGGCCACCGGCCGCCCCGTCGCCTGGCCCAGAATGTCCCAGCACGCGATGTCGATCGGCGACTTCGCGTAGGCGTGGCCGCCCAGGCGCTGGTCCATCAGGGCGGCGACCGCGCGGGGGCGCGTCGGGTCCGCCCCGAGCAGTGACGGCCCCATCTCGGCAATCGCCGCCGGCACGCCGCGCGCGTGGGCCGCCATGTAGGCGGGGCCGAGCGGACACACCTCTCCGAACCCGGCGACCCCGGCGTCGGTCGAGACGCGAACGACGACCGACGTCAGGGTCGAGACGGCGCGGCCGCCCGACCAGGCGTAACAGGCATCGAGCAGCCGATACGACACCTGATAGACATCGATCCGGTCGATCTTCATCGGAGTCGGCCTCGGAACCCGCAAGCGCCTCGTCGGCCCGAACCGCCGTCACCGGTCGAGCCCCTCGATCCTCACGCGGTCGCCCACCTTGAGGCCGTGCTGTTTGGCGAAGCCTGCAACGACTTCGACCACGTAGAGCGCCTGGCCGTCGTGCGCGTAGGTGGGACAGTCGAAGGATCCGCAGGGCGGCTCACAGCCCGGCAGGCGGCACGGCGGCACGGCGTGGGCGATCGAGAGGACCCGGGCCTTCGCGTCGAGCCAGATGATGTCGATGGCGAACAGGCAGTTCTGCATCCAGAAGGGGTAGGACCCCGGCTCCTCGAAGACGAAGAGCATGCCCTCGTTGGGCGCCAGCGACCGTCGAAACATCAGGCCACGCTGCCGCACGGCCGGCGTGTCGGCCACCTCCGCGCGGACGGTCGTCTGATCCGGAAAGACCACCGCCACGCGCCGCGACGCCCACTGCGGCGCCGCGCCGCCGCTCGAGGCCGCGGCGGCGAGGAGCCCGGCAATCGTCATGGTCCACGCCCTGATCTTGCGCACGACCCGCTCCCTGGACGACACTCGTCCCCATGGTAATCGAAAGTTCGACCGCGCGCGAACGGGAGCGCCTGATCGCGCGTCTGCGAGGCTCAGACGAGGTCGCCCGCGAGGCGGCCGTGGCGCGCCTGACGCTCCTCGGAGCCCGCGCCGTGGCGTCGCTGCTGGCCGTGTTGGAGCACGACGCCGCGCCCGATACGCGCGCCGCCGTGCTCCGCGTGCTCGAGGGCATCGGCGATCCGCGAGCCCTCGACCCGGCTCGTCGGCTGCTCGCGGGGCCCGACGCGCCGCCCTCCGTGGCGCTCGCCGCCGTGGCGGTCCTGCGGCGCCTGCTCGCCTCGCCACGTGCGACGGACGCGGACAGAGCGCTCGACGCGCTGGTCAGCGTCGTCCTCGACGGGGCGAGCCACGAGACGGTGCGGCTCGCCGCCCTCGATGCCCTCGGCGATCTGCCACGAGGGACGCTCGCGGCGCTCGAACCCGTGCTCGCGCGCGACCCGAATCCCCGGATCCGCGCCCGGGCGGCCGGCACGGCCCGCGGTGCGCCGCGGACCGACCCCGCGGCGGCCGCGCTCGAGGAGGCAGCCGCCGGTCGTGGGCCCGAACGGCCGGACGCGCTGGCGGCGCTCGTGAGGCGAACCGGCGGGGAGGCGCCGATCGCCACGCTCCACCGCCTCGTCGTGACGCTCCGGACGCGCGAGGCGACGCGAGACGCGAGCGAGCGGGCCGCGTGGCTCGTCGTCCGCGGCGTGGTCCACCAGGCGCTGGCCGACCGCGGCAGCAGCGTGGCGCTCTACGACCTGCGCGAGACGCTCGCGGCGGCGCGCGAGCCGCTGCCGGTCGCCTTTCTCGCGGCCCTCGTGCGGATCGGCGACGCCTCCTGCCTTGAGCCGATCGCCTCGGCCTTCGCGCGCGCGCAGCCGGGCGCCCATGACCGGTGGCGCGCCCATCTCGGTTCGGCCTTTCGCGACATCGTGCACCGCGCCGGCTTGACCCGCCGGCACGCCGCTGTCCGCCGCGTCCTCCAGCGCTGGCCGCGCGAGGCGGCCGAGCTGCTGGCGCCGCGCCGGGAGGCGCACGCCGAGCCCGCTGTGGGCAAGCCGGGCGGCCGCGAGGCAGACCGAGCCCGGGCCGCTACCCCCGTCGGCGACCCAGCAGCGCGTGGAGACGTCGCTCGAAGAACGAGCCGACCTCCGGCCGCACCTCGAAGCGCGGCAGCCGCCACGGGTCTCGGCCGGGCCGGGCCGGGGCCTCGTCGCAGGTGAGCGCACATCTGAAGCCCGCCTCGCGGACGAGCCGAGCGGTCACGACGTCCCACGCGCCGTACGGATACGCGAAGGCGTCGACGGCCCGGCCCGTCGCGGCTTCGAGCGCACGCTTGCTCGTCGCGATCTCCTGCCGCTGCTCCTCCTCGGAGAGTTCCGGCAACGGCAGGTGGCGCGCGCCGTGCGCGCCGATCGTGACCAGGGTGCTCTCGGCGAGCCGCGCGACCTCGCCGCGCGTCATGGGCCTGGTGGCGCCCTGCGGCACCGCCGCCGCACCGCTCCACGTAACGAGGTAGGCGATCGCCCGGTCGCGAATGGAGGCGGAACTCCGCCGCAGCAGCCGATAGACCTCGTCGTGGGCGCGGCGCCGGGCCTCCGGCGTCGCGGTTTCCGCCTCGAGCGTCAACCCCACCGCTGCCAGCGAGAGCTGCGGCGGCACTCGGTGCGGGCCGAGCAGCGCGCGCTCGAGGATGTCCCACCAGAACTCGCCCGGCGCCTCGAGCACGCCCGACGGGACGAAGCACGTCGCCGGCACCGAGGTGGCCTCCAGGATCGGCAACGCCTCACGCAGCACTTCCACATATCCGTCGTCGAAGGTCACCGCCACCGCCCGAGGTGGAAGCGCCCCCTGTCTGAGCGCCTCGACGAACTCCCCGAGCGCGAGGGGCGTGAAGCGGTCCCGGAGGACACCCATCTGCCGCGCGAAGTCATCCGGGTCCACGCACAGGCCGTGCACGTCCGACGCGGCGCGGGCCACGCGGTGGTAGAGCAGGATCGCCCCCGAGGCGGGAGCCGGCTCCCGCCGGCTTCGCTCGACCCGCCCCGGCCCGACGGCCGGCGCGGTCCACCCGGCGGGCTTGACCGCGCGCACGCCGACGATGAGCGGGAAGTACGGGTCGACGGTCTCGAACGAGCGCAGATCCACCTCGTGCGCGGCGAGCCCGTAGAGAAACGCCGCCGCGACCTTGACGTTGCCGAACGCCGAGGTCTGCACGCACGCCGGGGGGAACACCTCCTCGAACACGGCGCGCGCGCCGGCCTCGGTGACGCGCCAGAAGTCGCCCGCGGGCCCGTACTCCAGGCACACGCGGCTGGCCGTGGGGAGCGTGGCGAGCAGCACCCCGCCCGCCTTGAGGATGCGCCCGCACTGAGCGAGCACGGCGCGCATGTCGTCGATGACGTGCAGGGTCTGGGTCAGGATGATGCAGTCGTACGTGTCGTCCGCCACGGTGGCGGCGCACCGCAGATCGTCGACGATCGTGGCGCGCGGATTGCCCGGGTTCCAGTCGACGACGTCGCTGCGGCTCACGCGGGGGTCGCCGAATCGGACGGTCAGGTCGTTGTCCTGCACCTCGAGCACCCGGCCCTGCACGTCGGCAGCGTGGCGCGCGATGAACTGCTCGATGTAGTACCGGTCGACGGGCGTACCGCGGTCGTAGCCCCAGTCGCGGCTCACCGGGCTCGTGCGCTCGAAGTCGCCCCACTCGAAACCCGCGCGACCCTCCTGCTCGAGCCACGTGCGAAGGCGCCCGACCTCGTGCACGACCGCCTGTAACCGCGCCAGATCGGCGTCGCGACGCTCGACGCGCGCCCGGTGCTGGCCGACGAGCTCCCGCAACAGACGCTCGCGGCCGAAGAGAACGACCGCTGGGTCGCGCTCGAACCGATCGCGGTGGCGCTCGAGCAGCGCAGCGACGGCCGCCCGGTAGCGGTCGGGGTCGAGCGCGGCACGGAAGGCCGCCTCGCGGGTAGCCAGGTGCCGCAGCCCCGGGCGCGGCAAGAGCCGTCCCCGAGCGTCTTGGTCGAGCAAGCCGAGCAGCCAGGCGTAGGTCGAGAGGGTGCCGAAGCGCTGGCCCTCGGCTGCCGCCTCGAAGAGATCGCGGCGCACCATCAGGGCAACCGGCGCACACCAGGTCGCGCTCAGGAGCACCGCAGCCGACCACTCGAGCGGCAGCTCCGGGAGCACGGGTGCCCCGCCGGGCTCCATCACACCTGGAGCCAGCACGTAGCCCAGCGCCGGGTCCTCGGTGACCGCCCGGCGCGCGTCGGCGCAGAACTCCGGCTCCAGCAGGTCGCCCTCGGCGACGGGCACGACGTAGCGTCCGCGCGCGGCGCGGGCCCCGTCGACCCATGGGTTCTCGCCCTCGCGGCGCGCCTCCACGACTCGCAGCCCGGACGTCCGCGCGTAGGCTTCCGCCGCGGCGCGCGCCCGCGCCTCGGGGCCACCCGCGTCCACCACGAGCACCTCGACGTCCGGGTCGGTCTGCGCCAGGGCGGCCTCCACGCTGCGCTTGAGCCGCTCGCCCCAGGCGGTGGGCACGACGAGGATCGACAGCACCTCGGTCATGGTCCTCCCCGGAGCGCCCGGAGCCACCCGTAGACGCCGCGCAGCGGCCGCGTGACGCGCCAGCTCCACGACCGCCGCAGGTCCGCCACCTCGTGCTCGAGCGAGGCGACGCGAGCCGCCAGTCGGTCGACCTCGGCCTGCCTGGCGCTGTCGGCCGCGACGCGCCGGGCCTTCGCCTCGAGGGCCTCGAGCTCCTCGCGCGCTCGCCTCAGCTCGGGGTCCAGCCAGCCGTGATGGTCGAGCTCGAGGTCGTAGATCTCCCGCGCCAGCCGTGCGATCTCCGCCTCGCGGCGCAGCACGAGCTCGCGGAGGTGTCGCCGGTAGCTCTCGCGATGCTTGGCCAGGATGTACCCGAAGACGCCGAGCTGGACGTCGCCCGCCATCATGACGCGACTCATCGACCCTGCCCGCCGCCGGTAGTAGAAGAGCACCTCGGGGATGATCGTCCCGCGGTAGCCGCGCTCCAGGACGCGCAGCCACAGGTCCCAGTCCTCGCAGCCCTCGCGCATCGCCTCGTCCCAGCCCCCGACCGCCACGAGGACCTCGCGGCGCACCAGCGCGGCGCCGTTGATCGTGTTCATGTCGAGGACCGCGGCGAGGTCGCAGCGCTGCGGCCGCCACTCGTTCGTCTCGTCGCCGAAGGTGCGGACCCAGTGCGACGCGAAGGCCAGCGAGGGATCCTGGTCGAGCACCGCCACTGATCGTTCCAGACAGGTCGGCGCCAGGCGGTCGTCGGCGTCGAGCGCGCAGATATAGGGGGCCGCCGTCTCGCGGAGCCCGCGGTTCCTGGCGGCGGGCAGGCCGCGATGTGCCTGCCGCACGACGCGCGTGCGCGGGCGGCGATAGTCGGCGAGCAGCCGCGTCGTCGCCTCGTCGGCGGACCCGTCGTCCACGACGATGATGTCGAAGTCCCGGAACGTCTGGGCGAGGACGCTGTCGACCGCCTCGTCCAGGTACGCGCCCAGGTTGTGGCACGGGATGATGACCGTCACGCGTGGCGGTGCGGGGATCGTCGAGTCGATCGCGGTCACGCGGGCCTCCCGGTCGGCGCCGCGACCGGCGCGTCGCCGGTCAGCAGGCGCACGTAGGCCTCCGCGACCCGCCCGGCCTCGTCATCCATGACGATGCGGCCGCCTTCGAGGAGGAGCGCGCGGTCGCAGAAGGCCGCGATGGTGCGCGGCTCGTGGCTGACGAGCAGCAGCGTGTGACCCGCCTCCCGCAGCTCGCGGTAGCGCGCCTGGCAGCGCTCGCGAAAGCCCGCGTCGCCCACGGCGAAGATCTCGTCGAGCACGAGGACCTCCCGCACCGCCCGGAAGGCCACCGCGTAGGCCAGCCGCGCCGCCATGCCGCTCGAATAGTGCCGCAGCTCGAGGTGGGCGAAGCGCTCGAGGTCGGCGAACGCCAGGATCTCGGCCGTCGCGCGCTTGAGCTCGCCGAGGGTCAGGCCCATGACGCCCCCGAGCAGATAGATGTTGTCGATGGCGTCGAGGTCCGGGTTCCAGCCGACGCCGAGCTCGAGGATAGGCGTGATGGGCGCACGGGCCACGACCCAGCCGGCGTCGGCGGGATAGATGCCCGCGATGATCTTGAGCAGCGTGCTCTTGCCGCTCCCGTTGCGACCCATCAAGCCCACCGCCTCGCCGCGCGCGATCGTGAAGCTGACCGACTCGAGCACGTGCAGCGTTTCGTACGGCCGAGGGCGAAACAGGTCCAACACGTGCTCGCGCACCGTCTCCCGCCTCACGCTCGGAATGCGGAACCGCTTCGCCACGTCGCGCACTTCGACGATCGTCACGGCCCCTCTACACGTACTCGGCGATCCGCGGCGCAGCCGAGCGGTAAACGACGATCCCCACGGCCACCACGACGACCGCCTCGAGCAGCAGGTACAAGTGCGCCACGACCGACGGCGCGACGCCCTGCACCAGCACCGCCCGCGAGAACATCATGATCGGCGTCGGCGGCCAGAGGTAGAGCACGAAGTGCAGGCGCTCCGGGAGGATGTCGAGCGGGTAGATGATCGGCGCGACGAAGAACCCCGCGTGCGTCACGACGTCCCAGATCTGGTTCAGGTCGCGGAAGCGCATGAACAGCACGCTCGCCGCGAGCGAGAACCCGGTGACGATCGCGAGAAACAGCACCTGGTAGAGGCCGTAGAGACCGATGAGCGCAGGTCCGCCTGTACGCCCCTGCAGCCAGAGCACGCCGATGAGCGCGACCGAGAAGAGCACCAGCGTGATGACCGCGTTCGACGCCGAGACGACCACCAGGAGCCACGACGGAAAGCGCGCCTTGGTCAGGAGGAACCCCTTGGCGCGGAGCGAGAGCAGACCCGTCTTGGTGGCCTCGCTGAAAAACTCGTAGAGAAACAGCCCGATGATGAGGTTCCACTTGTACGCGGGGTCCGCCGCGAAGACGAACGAGAAGACGGCGTAGAGGACCAGGAACATCGAGACCGGCTTGAGCAGCGCCCAGAGATAGCCGCCGATCGTGCCGTGGTAGCGCGTCTTGAAGTCCGTCCGCACGAGCGTCCAGACGAGCCCGGCGAGCTGCGCCGCGCGAGGACCGGAAGAGGCCGTACCACTCGGGCCCATGGCGTCGAACCCTGATACTATACGGCACCAGAAAGGGTTCGACTCGACGCGTGGACTCGGGCCGCCAGCCGGACGGGGTCAGCTTCGTCGTCCCGGTGCGCGACGGAGCGCGCACGCTCGAGGCGGCGCTCGCGGCGATCCTCGTGCAGGACGACGGGCGGCCCTTCGAGGTGATCGCCGTCGACGACGGCAGCGCGGACGACTCGCCCGCGATCCTGGCGCGCGTCGCGCGGGACCCGCGCGTCCGTGTGCTCAGGGGCGAGCGGCGGGGCGCCGCCGCCGCGATCAATCTCGGCGTGCGGCGGGCCGCCCATGACTTTATCGCCCAGGTGGACCAGGACGTCGTCCTGCAGCCCGGGTGGCTGGCGCGGCTGTTGCCGCAGCTCGCCTCGCCCGAAGTGGCCGCGGTCCAGGGACGCTACGTGCCCGATCGCGGCGATCGCGTGCTCGCACGGGTCGCCGCACTCGATCTCGCGCTCCGCTACGACCGGCTGCGCGAGGGCTCGACCGACCACGTCTGCACGGGCAACTCGGTCTATCGCCGAGATGCCCTCATGCGCGTGGGGCTACTCGACGAGGGGCTCGGCTACGGCTACGACAACGACCTCAGCTACCGGCTCACGCGAGCTGGCTACCGCCTCGTGTTCTGCCCTCGGGCCACCAGCATCCATCACGGCCGGGTCACGTGTCTCGCCTACCTGCGCCAGCAGTACGGCCTCGGCTACGGCCGCCTCGACGTCGTCCGGCGTCACCCGCACCGCGTGCTCGGCGACCGCGTCTCGGGACCGCTCATGGTGCTGCACGCACCCCTCGCGCTCGTCGCGCTGCTCGGCGCCGCGGGCGCAGGCCTCGCGGCCGCCGTCGGGGGGGCCTGGCGCTCGCTTCTGCTCGCCGCGGGCACCGTGACGCTGCTCCTCGCCGTCGAGCGCGGCGCCGCGGGCACGACCGCGCTCTGGCGCTATCGGGACCCCGCGGGCCTACTGTTCGTGCCGGTCCACCTCGCCCGCGACGTCGCATGGGCGGCGGCCATCGCCGTGTGGGCGCTACGCCGCCTCGCCCGGCGACCTGCGCGTGCCGGGCAGAGCCTGGCGGCGATGGGCCGCCCCAGCGGTTGTCCGCAAGAGCCAGGGTCCCCGGCGCCGGACCGGCCCGGGGGACTGGAGCAGCCCTGGGTCGTCCTCGTCCCCGCGTTCAACGAAGCCGCGAACCTGCCGTGGGTCGTCGCCGAGGTCCGCCGCCTGACGCCCGCCTCCGACGTCCTCGTCGTCGACGACGGGTCGACCGACGAGACCGCCGCGGTGGTCGACCGTCTCGGTGCGCGGTATCTGCGGTTTCGTTCGCGCCTGGGCGTCGGGGGTGCCGTGCGCGCCGGCCTGCGATATGCGCGCCAGCTCGGCTACGATATCGTGGTGCGCGTGGACGGCGACGGCCAGCATGCCGCCGCGGATATCGTGCGCGTGGCCGAACCCGTCGTCGTGGGCCGAGCCGACGCGGCCATCGGCGTGCGCCCGACGGGGCGGGCGGCCGGTGTTCGGGCCGCCCTTCGGGGAGCCAGCGTGCGCCTGCTCGGGGGGTGCCTGTCGGTGCTCACGGGACAGCGCGTGACGGATCCGACCTCCGGCTTCTGGGCGTTCGGCCCGCGCGCGGTGGCCCTGCTGGCTACACATCATCCGGGTGGGTACTCGGAGCCCGAGCTCAGGTTGCTCCTCGCGCGCAACGGCCTGCGGATCGAGGAAGTGCTCGTCGGGATGCGTCCGCGGATGGGGGGACGGACCTCCTTGACGCCGGGACGGACCGGCCACGCGCTCGCCCGGACGCTCCTGGCGCTCGTCGTCGTCCCACTCCGGGGGCGGCTCGAGAGACCCGCTGATGACTAGCGTGGTTCAGGTCGTGGCCATCGCGGTCAGCAGCGCGCTACTGCTCGTCGTCCTGGAGCTCGTGCGGCGCCGTCGCCTGACCGAGGAGTATTCATTCATCTGGATCGCCTGCGCGCTGGCGCTCCTCGTGCTGTCGATCCGGCGCGACGTGCTCGACGCGGCGGCTGGGTGGCTCGGGGTGTACTACCCACCAGCGGTCCTGCTGCTCGTCCTCATCCTCTTCGTGTTCGTGGGCCTGCTCTACTTTTCCGTCGCGATCTCGCGGCAGCGGGCGCAGATCGAGCGTCTCATCGAGGACGTGGCGATTCTCGAAGCCCGCTTGCGGGACGTCTCGCCCGGCGCCGCGCCGCCGGCGAGCGCCGCGCGGACGGATCGGAAGGATTCGTAGCGCCACGTTGCGAGATGTTCGATGGCGGAGCCCGTCGCGGCCGGTCCTCAGACCGAGGTCCCTGGCATCGGGGGGTCCGGCTTCAGCCGGACCGGCTGGCCTTCTCGCCGCAGCGGCCGGCGAAGTGGTCGACGGCACCGCGCACGGCCGCCCACACGCCGGCGAGGCGAGGCACCTCCGAAGCGGTGAGCACGTAGGCTCCGTTCAGCGCGATGACGCTCAGGACGCGGCCGACCCGCCCGAGCAGGGACGGCGGCCCGTGGCGCGCCGCCAGCGCCAAATGATTGCGCATCGCGTAGTAGATCCGCTCGGGCGCCCGGCGGCCGATCGTGAGGCTGCCCTCGTGGTAGACGACCGCGGAGGTCACGCAGGCCGACCCGAATCCGGCCGACGCCGCGCGAAGACACAAGTCGAGGTCCTCGAAGGAGAAGAAGAAGTCCTCAGCGAGCAGGCCGACCCGTTCGAACACGACGCGGCGCACGAGCATGAAGCAGCCGCTCACGCCGTCGACCCGCAGCACCGGCGGGAGCCTGAGCGCCGCGAGGGACGACCCGGCGTCGCGATGCACCATCCGGCCGGTCGTCGCGTCGAACGCCATCCCGCACGAGGCCACGACCGTCGGGTCGGCTCGCGACAGCACGACGGGACCCACCATCCCCAGGTCCGAGTCGCCTTCCAGCGCAGCCGCGAGGCTGGCCAGCGCGTCCCGCGCCACGATGACGTCGCTGTTCGCCAGCGCGATCAGCTCGGCGCCAGCGTCGAGCGCCGCCTGGATGCCGACGTTCGTTCCCCCCGCGAAGCCGAGGTTCCTCCCGGTCTCGACGACCCGAGCGGTCGGCAGGCGTTCCCGGAGCCAGGCCGCGGATCCGTCCTCTGAGCCGTTGTCGACGACGATCAGGGCGTCGATCGGCGCGGTCGACTGGCCAAGGGAGCGCACCGCGAGCCACGTGTCGACCGGCGTGCGGTGGTTGAGCAGCACGATCGCGAGGCGCCGCGGTCGCCTCCCGGCTCGGTCTGGAGTCGCCCGGGCCGCCGGAGCGACGAGCGCCCGCCGCGGGCACGCCACGTGCCGCGCGTACACGGCCCGCGTCCACGCCGCATCCTCCTCGATCGTCCGCATCCGCGGCACCCCCGCGCGCAGGCGATCGAGCAGACCGGGTTCGTCGATGAGGCGCCGAATCGCGTGCCGGAAGGCCTCGGGACGGTCGGGCTCGACCAGCAACCCGCTGTGCTCGTGCGCCACGAGCTCGGCCATCCCGCCCAGCCGCGCAGCCACGACCGGCACGCCCGCCGCGAACGCCTCTCGGATCACGAACGGGGCGTTCTCGGTCCAGATGGACGGGACGACGAGCGCGTCGATCGAGGCGAGCGCCTCGGCCACGCGCTCGTGCGGGATCGGTCCGTGGTAGCGGACGTGCGGCAGCCGCAAGAGCGGTTCGAGCTGCCTGCGGTAGCCGTCGTCGCCGTGGTACGCTGCGATGGCGCCATAGAGGTCGACTCGAACCTCGTCAGGCGATAGCGCCGCGACGGCCTCGAGGAGCAGATGTGGGGCCTTCGAGACCATCAGACTGCCGAGGAAGCCGAGGCGGAGCCGATCGCCCGGCACGCGCCTTAGCGCCGCGAGGCGCGACTGGTTCACACCCTGTTCGTGCACGAGCAAGCGCGTCTCCGGGATGCCGAACCGGCTGACGCGCTCGGCGAGCGTCTGCGACGGGGCCAGGAACTGCGCGACCCGCGGGATGAGGGCGCGCATGTCGGCGAGACGCGCGGCGGCGGCCTCGCGCGCGGCGGCGTCCCGGCCGGCCGCCGACCTCCGCCCGCGCACGACGCGCTCGAGGCGGGTGGCGATGCGCTGCGGCAAGTGTCGCCTCGCCCGACGCCAGATGGGTGCGGCCCACGCGACGGGTTTTGGCGCCACCGCGTCGCCGAGGCACCGCGCGCAGCCGTCGACTGACGGCCCGTCGCACCGCCGGTAGCCGCGGTCGAGCAGTTGCCCCCGGTGGCACAGCAGCCAGTAGTCGTTGAGCGTCACGACGACCGGAACGCCGCGATCGGCAAACCTCGCGACCAGTTCCGTCGACAAACACGTCAGGTGCTGGACGTGCACCACGTCGGGCCGCACCTGGTCGGCGAGCGCGGCGCCGACCGCGTCGATGCGGGGCTGCCGATAGCTCTCCCGGTAGGTGCGGCACGCACGGAACGTGTTGTTGACCCACGCGATCTCGAGGCCGTCCCGCCGCTCCCGCCTCACGCTGTACTCGGGCCGCTCGGCGTCGGCCTCTCGCGTCAACACGACGACCTCGTCGCCGAAGCGGTCGCGCAGCGCTCGCGCGAAGTCGTGCGTGTAGAGCTCGGTCCCGCCCGCTGCCTGCGGCGGGAATCCGTGCACGACCAGCAGCACGCGCATCACGCCCTCCCGCCGCGCCGCGCACGCCGGGCCCGCCGCGCGCCCAGGTACTGGCCGAGCGGAAACGCCACGGCCAGGCCGAGCGCCCGGGCGAGCGGGCGCAGCCGCCACGACTCGGCGAGACGCAGGTGCACGACCGTCGAGACGGCGACCGCGCGGCACAAGCTCACCCGCGTCGGCACGAGCGCCAGGTCGAACAGCTCCGCGAGTCGCTCGTGCACGAGTCGCGTCCGATAAAACTCGTACGGCACGGACCGCTCGTGCGAGTGCTCGACGACGGCCTCCGGGACATAGGCGAGCCCGTAGCCGGCGAGCAGCACGTCGCGGGCCCACGCGAGGTCTTCGGCGATCGGCGTCGCACGGAACGGATACCGGACCCACACGGATCGGCGGATGCACGAGCAGACGTTGTCGAACACGGCGGCCCGGTATCGGTCCATCGGGCGCATGGCGAAAAACGCCGCGGCGCTGGCGACCCGGCTCACCCGGGGCTCCAGGCTCGCCGCGAGCCAGCGCGCGTGGTAGTAGCGCGTCAGGCCTGACGCGGTCGGGCTCGGCACCTGTCGCGCGTAGCTGCCCGCCAGCGTCGCGTCGGCCAGCACGGGGCGCGTCAGCACCGCCAGCCAGTCGTCCGACGTCGGCACGGCATCCTGCACCAGCAGCACGACCAGCTCGCCCCGCGCCAGCTCGATGCCCACGTTCCGCGTCGTTCCGTGGTTGAAGTCCGCCGGATCGATCTGCACCAGTCGGTCCACGCGATCCCTCAGCACCTCCACGGTTCCGTCGTCCGACCCCGAGTCCACGGCCAGGACCTCGAACGGCGGCGCACCCCGCTGGGTCGCGAGCCGGTCGAGCACGCGCGGCAGCGTCGCTCGCCCGTTCCGCGTCACGATCAGCACCGACACGACCGGGGCACTCACGCAGGCCGACCCTCGGTCGCCCGGGCGCGACGCGCCCGGTCCAGGACGTCGTAGTACCGCGCCTCCCATTCGCGCGCGTCGTCCTCGATGCGCTTGACGGCAGGGATGGCGCGGCGATACCGATCGAGCCGACCCGGCTCCCGGATGAGCCGCTCGATGGCCGCCGCGAGCGCCGCGGGGGAGAACGGCTCGACGAGCAGACCGCTGACCTCGTGGGTCACGAGCTCGGCGACCCCGCCGACGCGCGACCCGACGACCGGCACCCCCGCGAGAAACGCCTCGTGGATGACCAGCGGCGAGTTCTCGGGCCACAGCGAGGGGACCACGAGCACGTCGAAGCTCGCGTACACCTCGCCCCGCTCGTCCGACGCGAACGGGCCCATGAAGCGCACGGGACCTCCGGCGGCGAGCGCGCGCACAGAGGCAGCGTAGGTCGGGAACACCGCGGGATCGCCGAAGATCCGAGCCTCGACCCGATCCGGTGGCAGGCGCTTGAGCGCTTCGACGAGCACGTGCGCGCCCTTGTGCCAGACGAGCGTCCCCACGAAGCCGACGCGCAGGCGGCCGTCCGACGGCGGACGCGGCCGAGGCTCGAAGGCGCGCAGGCCGTAGTCGGACACGCGCATCTTCTCGGCCGGCACGCCGGCGCGTTCGAACTCGCGCGCGAGGGCGGCGGACGGCGCGACGAAGAGGTCGACCGACGCGAACACCTCCTGGACCCGAGCCAGCCGGCACTCGACGTCCTCGGGCGCCACCGGGCCCGGCGCGTGCCGCACGGCGCGGGCGAGAGGTCCGGCGAGCCGCGGTGCACGCGCGTGGAGCACGCGCACGAGCGCCGCCGCGAGTCTGGCCACCAACGGCGGACCGAGGCGCGACACACCCATCTGGGCGAACCACGGCGATTCGCGAAAGCACCGGCTGCAGCGGCTCGGGTCGATCGTCCAGCAGACGTGCGACGCGGACGCGTGGACGCGCTGGCCGCCCGACGGGCAGAGCAGCGTGTAGTCGTGGAGCGTCGCCACGACCGGGATCCCGCGCGCCTGCGCCAGCGCCGGCAGGTCGAAGGAAAGGTTGAGCAGGCTGTGTACGTGCAGGACGTCCGGCTGGAGCGCGTGCAGCACGTGGCGCAGCCGCTCGTTGACCGCCGGCGACCGGTAGGTCTCTTCGAACCTTCGGAAGGCCCAGCGGTTGACCAGCTCCACCACGGGCAGGCCGTCGTGCTCGCGCCACGTCAGGCTGAGGTGCGGCCGCCGCGGGTCGTACTCCGCACATAGCACCCAGACATCGTGCCGCCGCGCCTGCTCCCGTGCCAGCTCGAGCGCGTAGAGTTCCGAGCCAGCCCGGTGCCGCGGCAGGAAATCGTGGATGGCGTGCAGCACGCGGAGCATGGCGGGCCTCCGCCGGCCCTATCGGCGGTCGGGCGCCTGCGGCTTCGCCTCGTGCCGGGCCGCGCACTCGGCGGCGCTCGGCGACCGCGGCGCGAGCGCGACGATCTCGCGACACAAACGCGCCGCCGCCGCCGGATCGGGAAACGCCGTCTCGAAGAGCCGTGCGAGCTGTCGCCGGGCCGCCACGTTGCGCGGGTCGAGGGCCAGGGCGCGCTCGAAATGGTGCCGCGCCCGTCCCGCATCCCCCTCCATCAGGGCGAGATTGCCCAGGTTCGTCTCGGCCCGCGCGAACCCAGGGTCGACGGCCAGCGCCCGTTCGAACGCCGCGCGGGCGCCCGCGAGGTCGCCGCCTTCGGCGAGACAGATGCCCAGGTTGTTCAGGGCGTCGCGGTGCCCCGGCCTGAGCTCGAGCACGGCCCGGTAGGCCTCGACCGCCTCGGCACACCGTCCCCGCTCGCGGAGCGCGTCGGCGAGGGCGTAGTGAGCTTCCCAGTAGGCCGGCGCGCGCGCGACAGCTTCCGCCCAGAGGACGACGGGGTCACCCCAGACCCGGTTGCGCTGCACCGTCAGGATCGCGAGCGCGCCGAGGACAAGCGCCAGCGCCCACTGCCAGCCGCCGGCGGCCCACCTGCTCGCCGCGCGAGGCTCGCCGTCTCTGGTGGTGGCGTTCGCCAGCGCGCTTCCCACGACGAGGAACAGCCCTGCGCTCGCCAGATAGACTCGGTGCTCTGCCATGCTCTCTCTGAGCGCCACCGCGCTGGACGATGGGAGGAGGACCACGAGGAACCACCACCCGCCGAGCGCCGCCAGCGGTGCCCGGCGCCGGGCGCGCCAGGCCAGGGCCCCCAATCCGAACAAGGTCGCGGCGGCGACGAGGAACCCGACATCGCCGACCCGAGTCACCTGGCGGACGGGATGCACGATGGATTGCCCCGTCGGGGCCGCGAGCAGCCACACGTATCGCACGAGCACGGTCGTCTGCGTGAGCAGCGTGGTCCACGGCGAGTCGCCGACCGGGCGCTCGGCGACCACGAGCGTGGCCAGGCGAACGAGCGCCGCAACCGCCACGAGACCCATGAGCGGTGCGTGCAGGCGCCAGAACCGGCGCCGTCGATCCGCGGCGGTTCCACCCAGACACAGCCAGTCGTACGCGGCGAACGCGAAGGGGAACGCGACCGCGACCTCGCGCGACGCCAGCGCCGCGAGGAACGCCACGATGCCGGCGGCGAGACTCGCCGGCCGGCGGTCCACCAGGCCGCGCCGCACGAGCAGCCAGGCGCTCAGGAAGAACGTGGCGCACAGCACCTCCGAGCGGCCGGAAATGTATCCGACCGCCTCGGTCATGACTGGGTGCACGGCCCACAGCGCGGCGGCCGTGAACGCGGCGCGCGATGCCGCGGTGACCGCGGCGGCCTGCCCTCGCCGGGACCGACTGTCGTGCACGGCGTGCCACACCACGTGGAAGAGCAGCCACACGTTGAGCCCGTGCAGCGCGACGCTGGTCAGGTGGAAACCGAATGGGCGGACGCCCCACGCCGCCGCGTCGAGGGCGTACGACACGTTGACGAGCGGCCGGAACACACTGTAGAGGAGGACGAACCGCCAGTTACGGAGGTCCGCGAGCGAAGGATTGTCCAGGATCGTGGCGTGGTCGTCGTAGACGAACGGATTGTCGAGCGCGTTCACGTAGACGAGCACCGCGAGCCCGCACGCGAGCAGCGGGAGTCGACGCCTCATGACGAGCGACCCGCGAGGTGTCCTGCTCAATACGCCTTCGCGAAGTACGCGGCGGTGGCCGCCGGCGTCCCGCACGCGACGCACCTGCCCCGCGTGGCCTCGCCGTCGAAGGGGATGTTGCGCAGCGTGGCCTGGGTGTCCGCCTTGATCTGCGCCTCGCACGCGGCCGACCCGCACCAATCGGCGACAACAAACCCCGGGCGCCCTTCCATGATGCGCTTGAACTCCTCGTAGCTGTCCACCCGCGTCGTGTGCTCCTCGCGGAATCGCCGGGCGCGCTCGAAGAGCGCCGCCTGAACGGCCTCGAGCAGCGCGCGCACGTGATCGCCCACGCCGTCCATCGACACGGCGGTCTTCTGCCGCACGTCGCGCCGCACGAGCACGACCTGCGACCGCTCGATGTCCTTCGGCCCGATTTCGAGCCTGAGCGGCACTCCGCGCAGCTCCCACTCGGCGAACTTCCAGCCCGACGTATACGCCTCCCGGTCGTCGAGGATTACCCGAACGCCGGCAGCCGCGAGCACGTCGCGCACGCGCGCCGCGACGGGCAGAACGGTCTCCTGCCAGTGGCCGCGCTGGATCGGGACGATGACGACCTGGTACGGCGCGACGCGGGGCGGGACGACGAGACCGCTGTCGTCGCCGTGCGTCATGATGAGCCCGCCGATGAGCCGCGTCGACACGCCCCAGGAAGTCGTCCAGGCGTACTGCAGCGACTTGTCGCGGCCCTGGAACCGAATCTCGAACGCCCGGGCGAAGTTCTGGCCGAGAAAATGCGACGTGCCGGCCTGCAGGGCCCGGCCGTCGGCCATGAGCGCCTCGATCGAGTAGGTCCGCGACGCGCCGGCGAACTTCTCGCTCTCGCTCTTCCGCCCGTCGAGGACCGGCATGGCCAGCTCGGTCTCGCAGAACTCCTTGTAGATGCTCAAGATCCGGAGCGTCTCCTCTTGCGCCTCCTCCGCCGTCTCGTGCGCCGTGTGGCCTTCCTGCCAGAGGAACTCCGTCGTGCGCAGGAACGGCCGCGTCACCTTCTCCCAGCGGACCACGTTCGCCCACTGGTTGATGAGCACGGGCAGGTCGCGCCACGACTGGATCCACTTCGCGTACATCGTCCCGATGATGACCTCGGAGGTCGGCCGGATGACGAGCGGCTCCTCCAGCACCTCGTCGCCGCCGCGCGTCACCCAGGCCACCTGCGGCGCGAACCCCTCGACGTGGTCGGCCTCGCGGCGCAGCAGGCTTTCGGGAATGAACAGCGGAAAGTACGCGTTGACGTGGCCGGTCGCCTTGAGGCGCCGGTCGAGCGCTTGCTGCATCAGCTCCCACATGGCATAGGCGTACGGGCGGATGACCATGCAGCCCTTGACCGGCGAATAGTCGGCCAGCTCGGCGCGCCGCACGACGTCGGTGTACCAGCGGGAGAAGTCCTCCGACTGCGGGGTGATCTCCGTGACGAACCCGTCCTGTCGCTCTGCCATCACGTCTGCCTCGGTGGCGTCTCGCGCGTGTCGGCGACGCGCCGCCTCCAGTGTAGATCGTCGCGGCCGGGAAAATCCGTCCGGTGGTGCGCGCCGCGACTCTCCTCCCGGCGCAGCGCCGCCCGCGCGACGAGGCGACCCACCGTCACCAGGCTCCACACGTGCCGGCCCTCCGGGTCGAGCCGCGCACCAGCGTCGAGCGCCTCGTCGAGCACGCAGCCAGCGGGATCGAGAACGGCCAGGGCCGCCTCGAGCTCCGAACGGTCGCGGAACAACCCGACCCGGCGCCACATCAGATCGCGAACCTCGCTCGCCTCGACCGGCGGGGCGACGCGCGGGCCAGCGCGATCGTCCTCATTGGCGACGACGCGCGGCGGCGCGGCGCGCACGGCCGCCATCGCCGCCGCGGCGCGTGCCCCGAAGACCAGTCCCTCGAGCAGGGAATTGCTCGCGAGGCGGTTGGCGCCGTGCACGCCGGTACACGCCACCTCGCCCGCCGCGAACAGCCCGGGGATCGACGTCCGCCCGTCGAGGTCCGTCTCGACCCCACCCATGAAGTAGTGCGCGGCCGGGCCGACCGGAATCGGGTCGCGCGCCAGGTCGAGCCCGACCGTTCGGCACGCCGCCGAGATGGCGGGAAACCGGGCGTGCACGAACTCCGCCGGCAGGTGGCGCAGCGAGAGGAACACGTCCGCGCCCGTGCGCGCCCGCTCGCACGCGATCGCCCGGGCGACGCGGTCGCGCGGCGCCAGTTCGCCGGCCGGGTCATAGCGCGCCATGAACGCCTCGCCGGCCGCGTTGACCAGGCGCGCCCCCTCGCCCCTAAGCGCTTCCGACAGGAGGAATCGCGGCGCGCCCGGCACCTGCAACACGGTCGGGTGGAACTGCACGAACTCGAGGTCGACCACGCGCGCGCCGGCGCGATACGCCATGGCGACGCCGTCGCCGGTAGCCACCGCCGGGTTCGTGCTCTCCCGGTAGAGGCACGCCGCACCGCCCGTGGCCAGGAGCGTGGCCCGCGCGAGGACGGCGGCGACCCGCCCGGCGGCGTCCACGTGCCGCACGCCGACGCACCGCCCGTCCCGGACGATCACCTCGATCGCGGGGGCGTGCGGCACGACCTCGACCGACGGTCGCCCGGCCACGCGCGCCCACAGCGTCCGGGCGATTTCGCGCCCGGTGGCATCGCGCGCGTGGAGAACTCGCCGCACGCTGTGCGCGCCCTCGCGGGCGAGCGCGAGGCGGCCGTCGGCATCCCGGTCGAACCGCGCACCCCACGCGATGAGCTCGCGCACGTAGTGCGGGCCCTCCTCGACGAGCACCTGGACGGCGCGCTCATCGCACAACCCGTCGCCCGCGGCGATCGTGTCGGCCGCGTGCCGCTCGGGCGAGTCGTCCGGCCCGAGGGCGGCGGCGATGCCACCCTGGGCGTAGCCGGTGCTGCCGGCGTCCGGCGCGGCCTTCGTCAACACGACCACGGAACCCGCGTCGGCGAGCGCCGCCGCGGCTCGAAGCGCGGCGATGCCACTGCCCACGATGAGAAAATCGGCCGAGCGCGGCACGCGGCGGGGGTCCTGTTTGCTATCCTACCATCGGCTTCCCCGCGCCAGGTGTCCCGGGGCAGCGCGCGGCCGCGCCGCGCCGCCGAGCATGACGACGGTGCAGATTCCCATCCAGAGCCGGCACGGCCCCTACACCGTGTACATCGGCAGTGGCCTCGCGGCGCGCCTCTCGCACCTGCTGGACGAGGCGCGTCTGCCGCCGCGCCGGTTCGTCGTCACGACCGCGCGCGTCTGGAGGCTCCACGGCCGCACGCTGGACGGGGTGTGCCAGCCCTCGGACCTCATCCTGCTGCCCGACGGCGAGCGGTTCAAGACCCTGCACACCGTCGCGCGCCTCTACGAGGCGCTCATCCGCGCGGCGGCCGACCGGGCGACCACCCTCGTGGCGGCCGGCGGCGGCGTCGTGGGCGACCTCACCGGGTTCGCCGCGGCCACGTACCTGCGCGGCGTCGGGTTCGCCCAGGTACCCACCACGCTCGTCGCGCAGGTCGACGCGGCGATTGGGGGCAAGGTCGGAGTGAACCACCCGGCGGGCAAGAACCTGATCGGAGCGTTCTACCCGCCCGCACTCGTGGTGGCCGACCTCCTGATGCTCGCCACGCTGCCTCGCCGCGACTTCCGCGCGGGCCTTTACGAGGTCATCAAGTACGGCGTCATCGAGAGCCGCGAGCTGTTCGACCGTGTCGCGGCGAGCCTGCCCGCCATCTTCGCGCGCGAGCCGGCGGTCCTCCAGCCGATCGTGAGCGACTCGTGCCGGATCAAGGCGCGCATCGTGGAGGCCGACGAGCACGAGCGAGGGCTGCGGCGCGTGCTCAATTTCGGCCACACCGCCGGCCACGCGCTCGAGGCCCTCACGAAGTACCGGCGCTTCCAGCACGGGGAGGCCGTGGCGCTCGGCATGCTCGTGGCCGCCGAGCTCGCCGTCGGCCGCGGCCTCCTGCCAGACCGGGAGCGCCGCCGACTGGCCGACCTGATCGTCCAGATGGGGCCGCTGCCGCCCATCGGCGACCTGTCGGCGTCGCAGGCGATCGAGTTCGTGCGCCGCGACAAGAAGGTCGCGAGCGGCCGCCTCCATGTCGTCCTGCCTGTCGAGATCGGTCGGGTCACGATCGCTGACGACGTGCACGAACGGGAACTCGAGCGGGCCCTGCGGAAAGTCGGGATGCGGAAATGACGGGCCAGATCACTGGAGGTGGTGCTCCTTCAGCTTCGCGAGCAGCGCCTTGTAGCTCACCTGCAGCAGATCCGCCGCGCGTGCCGCGTCGCCGCCGGCCAGCCGGAGCGCCTGGGCAATCTTCCGACGCTCCGCCTCGGCGACGGCGCGCCGGGTGACCTCCGCGAGCGAGCCCGACAGGTCGAGCGCCGCCCACGGGTCGCCGCCGCCCGCCCCCGGACTCGCGCCGCGCTCGAACGACAGGTGCAGGTGGCGCGGCTGGATGAGGTCCGCCTCGGCGAGGATGACCGCGCGTTCGATGCAGTTCTGCAGCTCGCGCACGTTGCCCGGCCAGTGGTACTGCTCGAGCGCCTCGAGGGCCGCCGGGGCGATGCCGAGCGGCGAACGCTTGAGGTCGCGGCAGAAGCGATCCACGAAGTACCTGGCGAGCACGGGAATGTCCTCGCGGCGCTCGCGAAGCGGCGGGACCGTGACGGGCCAGACGGACAGCCGAAAATACAGATCTTCCCGAAACGCCCGCGACGCCACCGCCGCCTTCAGATTCCGGTTCGTTGCCGCCACGAGCCGGACGTCGACCTGCACCGACGCCGTGCCGCCCAGCCGCTCGAAGCGCTTCTCCTCGAGCGCCCGGAGGATCTTCCCCTGCACCCCCAGCGAGAGGTCGCCGATCTCGTCCAGAAACAGGGTGCCGCGGTGCGCCAGCTCGAACTTGCCGGGCTTGCGCGCCACGGCGCCCGTGAAGGCACCCTTCTCGTGTCCGAACAGCTCCGATTCGAGCAGCGTGTCGGGAATGGCCGCGCAGTTGATCGCCACGAACGGCCCCGCGGCCCGCGCGCTCATCCCGTGCAACACGCGCGCCACCAGCTCCTTGCCCGTCCCGGTCTCCCCTTCGATGAGCACGGTCGCGTCCGTCGCCCCCGCGCGCTCGACCGCCGCCAGCACCCGGCGGAGCGCCGGGCTGGCCCCCACGATCTGCGGTGCGCCGCGGCGCTCGGCCAGCTCCATCTTGAGGACCAGGTTCTCGACCGCCAGCCGCCGCGCGTCCAGCGCGCGCCGCACGAGCAGCCGCAAGTGGTCCGGGTCGACCGGCTTGGCGAGGAAGTCGAGCGCCCCCTCCTTCATCGCCGCCACCGCGTCCTCGATGCCCCCATAGGCCGTCATGACGATCACCGGAATGCCCGCGTCAACGGCCTTCGTCGCGCGCAGCACGCCGAACCCGTCACCGGCCGGCAGACGCAGGTCCGTGAGGATGAGTCCAGGCTCCTCCGCCTGCAGGACGCGCAGAGCGCCCGGCTCGTCGCACGCTTCGATCACGCGGTGCCCGTCACGCTCGAGCGCGTGACGCAGCATCGTCCGCAGCGACGCTTTGTCCTCGACGATCAGGATGGACGCGGCTGGAGCTATCTGAGCCACCCGGGCGGCACGCCGGCCTTGCGGGCCTCCTCCTGGATGTCGGCGATCTCTTTCTTCAGGCGCTCGGTCTCGGCACGGGTGCGGTTGAGCTCGTCGACCGCCTTCTGGCGGTCCTGCGCGATCACGGCTTTCTGCGCCGGGTCGTCGCGACTGACGAACTCGGCCATCAGGCCGTTCACGCGGCTCTCGAGCGCCGCGAGCAGAACCTCGTTCCGCGCCAGCTTCTGGCGTGCTTCCGTGATGCGCTGACGCCAATACTGCTCGTCCTTCTTCGGATCCTCAGGCTCGACCGGCTGCGCCGGCTGACCGGGCGCACGACCAGCCTCAGGCCCGCTTCCCTGGGCGCTCGGCGCACCAGGTGTCGGTCCTCCGCTAGGCGCCGCCCCCCCGGTTCCCGCTGCGGGCGCGCCAGCATCCGGCGCGGCCTGGCCCATCGGCGTCTTCGTCGGTACGGGCGGCAGGTCCTTGTTCGTGATGACCTTGGACGACCCTTGAAGCGCCTTGCGGCGCGCTTCCTCCTTCTTGGCCAGCTCCGCCAGGGACTGACCCTGTGCGGGCCCAGCTCCCACGGCCAGAGACGCCACGAGTGCCACGAGCGCACGCGTGAGGCGACGAGGACAGCCTGACATATCAGCTCACCCGAGTTCGAGCACGCCCGCGACCCACGGTCGGGGCCGATCCATGTTATCGGCGCCTGCCAGACGTCCCTCAGGCGCAGTCTACCAGAGACTCGCGTGAAACCACCCAGGCCCGCCTCGTCCGGCGACCTGCGGCCCCTGTTCAGCGCCAGGCCGCTGACGACACGGCCGACACGGCGTTCTCCGCCTGCCCCGGCGCCTGGCGCGACAGCCAATCGATCCTGGCCTTGACCCGCTCCGCCTCCGGGCTTTCTGGCGCCAGGGCCAGGTATGCCCGGTACGCCTCGACCGCCTGCTCGCGCCGGCCCAGCCGCTCGTAGCTCATCCCGAGCGCAAGCTGAAACGACGGCTCCTGGGGCGCCAGGGCGATTGCCCGGCGATACCCCTCGACCGCGGCTTCCTCGTCACCCAGCTTGTGCAGGGCGCGCGCCAGGTTGAACTCGGTCACGTAGTCGTCCGGGAAGAGCTCCCGCGCGACGCGATACTCGGCGACCGCCTGTTTCCACTGGCCGAGCTCGCCGTAAGCGCGCGCGAGGTTGAAGTGGTATGCCCAGCGCCGAGGTAGCCGGTCGATCGCACGCTGAAAGAGCGGGACCGCCTCCGCTGCCCGGCCCAGGCGGACCAGCACCTGCCCCAGGTTGCTGAGCGACTCGGCATCGTCGGGGTTCTCCTCGACGGCCTCCTGAAAGGCGGCGAGGGCCGCTTCGTAGTCGCCGCGCCGGTAGGCGATGGCCCCCGCGCCGCTCTCGTCGAGGAAGCGCGGTTCGGCGTCCAGGGTGTCCCCGGCCTCGGAGCGGGGGGAGGTGGCGGCCGGCCCGGCGGGCTCCCGTCTCGCCGAGGCAGGCAGCGCGCTGGCCGAGGCGGCGACGGGCACGGCGCGCTCGGGCGCCGGCGACCGCGGCCACAGGGCCACAGCGGCCGCCAGGACGAGCAGGATCGCCACGGCCGCCAGTGTCGCGCGTCGATCGCGGGCCGTCGGTACCGGGGCGCCCGACGAGAGCGGGCCGAGCGCCCCGCCGCACTGGGGGCACCGCTCGCGCTCCGCCCGCACCCTGATGCCGCACGCGCGGCAGAATCCCGCTCCGAGCATATCTAGCGAATCTCCCGCCACGAGAGGATGCGCACGCCCACCTGGCCGACGCCGTTGTTGAAGTCTTCCGGGTCGCCGAACATTTCCACGTTCACGCCCGTCGACGTCGTGCTCGCCAGGTAGAGGTGCTGATCGACGATGAACGGCGCCGATGCCCGGCCCGACACCGTCCGGACGATCGGATTCTCGCCCGCGTCGATCCGATCGTTACCGCTCGAATCGTACGCTGCGCTGCCCAGATACGAGAAGGCGTAGAGATTCGACGTCACGGTGCCGTCGGCCGCCTGCACGACCGTGGAATAGAACACCACGTCGCCCGCCACGGTTGGCGCGGTGGACGGCTGCTCGCCCTGCGCGTAGCCGCCGTTGTTGGTCACGGCGGTGAGATTGACGACGAACTTCGTCGTCGCGCCGGCGCCGGGCGCGTTGTCCTTCAAACCGATCAGCCTGAACGTCCCCGTGCCGCCGGCGGCCGTCACGGGGAGCAGGTCGCTGCCGGTCGCGAAGAACATGTAGACATCGCTCGAGCCGACGAAGAGCAGCGCCGAGGAACCGTAGATCGGCTGGTCCGCGAACACCATCAAGCTCTTCGTGATCTGGCCGGAGCTGTCGAAGGTGAACTTCCAGTAGTTGCCGTCGAGGTCACCCAGATACGCCTTGACCACAACGTACGAGCCGCTTTCGGCCGCCGCCGAGGGGTCGGCCTGCAGCGCGTTTTTCCGCGTATTGGCCACGTCGCCCACGTCGAGACATCCGATGCCCGTGCACGCCGATCCGGACGGGTTGCCGACGAGGGTGCCCGTGCTCACGTCGATCAGGTAGAACGTGCGCCCCGCGCGGGGCGCCCCAGGTCCCCGGCCTGGAATCAGGTCTTCGACGTCCGGGAAGTAGCCCGACCCCACGATGAGGGCATTGACCGTCCGGGTGGCGTCCAGCGGGCCCACGGCCGGGTCCGACCAGGTGAACCCGACGGACTTCTCGGCGACCGTAGCCGTGGCCTTGAGGTCGCCGTACAGCTTGAGGATGTTCCCGGGCGAGCTGTCGGTCAGGGTGAACTCGGCGTAGTAGCTCGGGTCGAAGCTCGAATAATTCGGGAAGGCCCACTTGAACTCGATACTCTCGTTGGGCGAATCGAACTGGGCGAGCAGCGCGCTGACGGCGCCCAGGTCGTCAGCCGTGGGGTCGACGCCCGTCCCGGCCTCGGTGACGTCGAACGCCTGGTAGAACACGCCCCCGAGCGCCTCGCCGATGAACAGGTAGCTGCGCCACACCCCGTTGACCTTCAGCTCGGCCACCTTCGGCGAGCTGTCGACGAAGTAGTCGAACTGCTCGATGGGTTGGCCGTCCAGCAGCGTGCGCAGCTTGGGCAGCAGGTTGTACGGGATGAACGCCCAGACCTCGTAGCCCGTCCGCGCGTCCACCGCGTGAATCATCCCGTCGTTCGCCCCGAAGAAGATGATGCTCCGCCGATCCTTGTAGGTTCCGGCGAACGACGAGGGCGCGTCTGCGCGCCCGTAGTCGTCGTCCGGGGGCGGGTCGAGCGAGGGCGGGTCCATGATGGCCGGGGTCGACCCGATGATCGCCCCGAGGGGCAGCGAGCGGATCCAGGCGATGAGAGCCGACGCGTCCGAGACACCCCCCAGGTGCGGCGCGATGAGCGCGGCGTTGGCCGTCGTGAACGCCACGACCTGCCCGCCGCCCGACCCGTCCGGAATGAACGTGTAGATGTTGCGCGTGTTCGCGTCGGAAGGCGTGCGCGCCAGGTTCGCCAGCGACGGCCGGCCGTCGAGGTCCGGCCAGAGCGGCGTGCCGTCGGAGACGAACTTCCAGCCCGAGGGCGCGGTGGCGTCGGCTACCGGCTTGTACGAGCGGAAGGCGCGCAGGCGGCCGCCGAAGCCGGGCAGGGCGAAGCCGGCCGTGATCAGCATGTTGCTGCGCTGCGGGATGGGCTGGCCCGCGGTGGACTGGATGTCCGTGTTCGGCAGGGTCAGACCGTTCTTGTCCCGCGCGTTCTTGAGGTTGACGGTGCCGACGATCGGGCTGACCGGCGTGAACTCCGACGCTAGGCTCTGGTCGAAGTCGGTCGCTTTCGAGAAGCCGGCCTGCACCGCGTAGTTGATCGCGCGCGCGACCTCGGCGGCCGTGTCCGCCCGGAAGTAGGCCCCGCCGCTGTTCGACGCGATCTGCTGGAGCTGGGCCTCGTGGGCCGGGTCGGGCCGCACGCCGATCACGACGATCGGCACCCGCTTGGTCACGCCGCCGCCGCTCACGCTCAGGAACGTCGAGGCGGTCGCCAGGACGTTGTTCCCTGCCAGATAGGTAGAGTTCCCGTCATCCTTGCCGCCGGCGATCAGGACGACGACGGTGTTGCGGCGCGAACGGTACGTCGCGCTGTCGGCCGCCATCGCGTTGACGGCTTCCGCGCGGGCGTCCTGGAGCAGGTACGTCAGCGGTCGATCGTCGTAGTCGCGCGCGCCCTGGCTGGCCGGAATGAGACCCGCGGCGTCGAACGGCGGTCGCGATACGATGTCGATGACGGACGTGGCCGTGTTGCTGCCAGGCGTCACCATGACCGTGCCCGCCGGCGCGGACGTCAAGGAGTAGCTGGGCGCCGACACCGCAGGGAGGTAGATGCCGAACTTTCCGGACCCGTTCGCGTTGCAGGGGTTCAAGTCCCCCACGACCGTCAGGGCCGGGTTGCCGGTCGCGCGCACCGGCTTGTCGCAATTGGGCGACGACCGCCACACGGGATTGCTCTGCCGGAGCTTGACGAGCCCCCAGCGGTAGGGCGACGTGCCGTTTTCCTGCACGGCTTGCTTGATGCCCGTCTTGGCGAGCTCGAGGCGCGTGGGCGCCAGGAAGGCCACGTCCGAAGGCGCGTTCGAGGTCAGGGGATTCGAGGGATCCCACACCTGCGGCACGCCGATGATGTCCTGCGTCTCGAACTTGGTCGACGCGTCGACGACGTTCTCGTACCGCAGGTTGAGATACTTGCGGCGGTAGGTGACCGACGTCACGCCGAGGGCGGTCGCAACAGCGGGGTCGTCGGCGGCGCGGTAAAAGACCGGGTCGTAGAGGTAGCCGTCGCCGTCTTCCAGCATGCGCATCGACGTGTCGACGGCGAGAATGATCGTGGGTGGGATGCGCTTGACGAAGAGGAGCGGGTCGAGCTGGGCGAACGCGGTGGCCGAACCGGCCGCGATCAGCCCGAGCGCGAGCAGGACCCGCGTCACCCTGGCGTTCATTGCAGCACCATGCCGCCGGTCGCCACGTTCATCTGCGACCGACTCAGGCTCCGACCCGGCACCTGCACCGCCGCCTTCCGCGCGCGCTGGTTCAGCTCCTCCTGGCCGCGCTGCGCGATCTGACCGCGCTCGATCTCCGTGCTGGTCGTCCGGGCGACCGTCACTTCGATGATCTTCCGGGTGTTGCCGTGCCCGTACGCTTCGGCGTGGAGCGTGAGCACGCCGTTCGTGTCCGAGAGCGGATCGCCGTCGGTCTCCGACGGGTCGTCTGCCACCCACACGGCGATGTACATCCAGCTATCGATCGTGCTGGTCGGCAGCAGGCTCGTGACGCGCCCCCAGGCGTAGAGCTGCCACCGCGGGTTGTTCGCGCCCCAGAGGTTCGCCGCGTCGGTCTCCGCCTGCAGGGCGCTCGTCGCCTGGGTCAGGTCGATCGTGACGCCGCCGCCGGGCAGCGTGGGGGTGAGGGTCGAGTCGACGAATCCGGACTTCACGGTGCCGGCCAGGACGTCGTTCCACCGCGGCACGAGGAGCAAGTCCTGGACGGAGCGCTCCACCCCGGCGTCGGCCGCGTAGAGCGCTTCCTGCGCGTCGCGAAAGTTCGCCGCGATCTGCGTCTCGGTCGAGGTCACGAGCACGAGCGCCACGGCGAGCGCCGTGAGCAGCAGCGTGGCCATCAGGGCGATGATGAGGGCGACGCCGCGCTCGTCGAGACCGACGCGCACGATCGGGTGGGGGCGGACCTCGCGCATCGCTACCTCGTCAGGTTCAGGTTTCGCGGCGAAACCTGGAACTCGGTGGTGAAGTCGGGGATGAGCCGCGCGCTGCTTCGGGCCAGACCGGGCCGCGTGAAAAACGTCGTGTTGGCACCGCGAAACTCGGGCGACGACGCCTGCACGCGCAGCGACACGCCGATCTTCCGCACGCGGAACAGATCGGCGTCGAACTGGCTCGGCGCGGTCCCGCACCACGGGCCGTCGGTCAGCATCGCCTCCGTGAGCTCCACGAGCCCACCGTTCGCGGGGCCGAGCGCCGACAGGAGCGCGTTGCCCGACGCGTCGAACAGGCAGTTCGACGTCCCGATGGGCGGCTTCGGCGACTGCGGGGGATTCGGGTCGCCGTAGTACCGGAACTGCAGCCCGACCACGTTGTCCACCACGGGAAGATCGGTCGTCAACCCGTCGTAGTGCATCAGGCGATCGGTCGCCGCATCCAGATAGTACGTGTGATACTCGCACTGGACGATGTAGGACCCAGCGTCGTAGGCCTTCTGGAATTGCTGCCCGCGATGCTGGAGGTGGAGCGCCGAGGTCTGCACGTTCGTGATCTCGAAGCTCTCCCACGCACCGGTGTCGTCGAAGATGAGAACACTCATGCCCTCGCGAAACCCGCACAGCTCGTCGCCCGCCGGACAGTTGGGTTGCGCGTTCACTTTGATCTCCGCCGACTCGTTGGGCATCGGGTCGCGGATCGTCGTCTGCGAGGAGGTGTTGGGCACGTAGACGAGCGTGATGGCGTCCGGACGATAGAACACGTTGTTCGCCGGGTCGCTGTTCACCCGACCCACGCGATACGGCAGCACCGGCGCGAAGAAGTTGGCGAGCGACCCCGAGGTCGCGCCCTGGTACGGCCCCGCGCCCGCCATCATGAGGTCCTTGTAGAGCGTCTCGACCGCCACGCGCATCCGCTGCTGGAGGTCGCTCACTTCCGGCTGGGTGCGCGAGATGCCCTGCGAGGGGTTCATCAAGCCGAAGATGGCCCCGGTGATCACCAGCATGACCGCCGTCGCCACGAGCATCTCCACGAGCGAATAGCCGCGCTGGTCCTTCATTGCGACTTCCTCGTCTTCACGCTCACGATCCACGCATCGTCGTTCATGCGCCAGCGCTCGCCCGCCGGGTTGACAGTCTGGCGGATCGCCTCGGTCTTGACGGTCGTGACCATCACCTGCAGGATGAGCGTGTTGTTGGGGTTGGTCGGCAGTGGCTCGATCGACCACCGCCGGATGTACACCGCGTTCGGCGGCGGCGCGGCTCCGTTACCCACCCAGTTGCCCGACTGGTCGAGATAGTCGACGAACCCCGGCGTGTTGGTCTGGAGCGTGCCGGGAGGGGTCGGGTTCAGACCCGTGCCGGTGTTGGTCGGCGGGTCGACGGACAGGTCCGTCGTCGTGTCGGAAAGGGGCAGGCCGAGCCCGTCGCTGTCGAACCCCCAGGTGAGGGCCTTGAGCTGCTCCATGCGCTCGACAGCCAGCGCCGTCGTCGACGTCTTGCCCTTCGCGCTCAGATTGGCGTGCGTGGCCGTGGCGAACAGTTGCACCACCCCGAGCGCGACCGCCATCAGGATGGCCATCGAGAAGAGCACCTCGACCAGCGTGAAGCCGCGATCACTCCAACCGGATCTTGCCCAGACCATTGATCGTCACCGTCCGCGACTGTCCGTTCCGCGTCACGACCACGCTCACCTCGCCCGTGATCGCCTGCGGCGTCCCGCTCACCACCTGGTAGGCCGTCCCGTTCGGCCGGAACTCGACGTCGAGTGTGCTCACCGTCACATCCTGCGGCAGCCGTCGCACCGGCCCGTCGGCGTTGGGTCTCGTGAACGGATTCTGGTCCGCCGCGGGGTACGGGAAGGCCGCCTGATCGCACCGATTCCCGACCGTGTCCGTGGAGGTTCCGAGCACTTCCACCGTGCGATACTGACCCGCCGCCGGGCAGTTGAACCGCACCCGCAGCGACCGGTTGATCGTGACCGCCTTCAATCGAGCCCCTTGCAACTCGCGCTCCACCGCGCGTGTCGCGTCGCCGAGCCGCAAGGCATCGGAAAGATCGCGGTAGACGGGCAGCGCCATCGCCGCCAGCGTGGCAAAAACCGCGACGGTCAGGACCAGCTCGATCAGCGAGAAGCCCCCAGGCGCGCTCCGGCTCCGGAGGCTCGAAGCCGGCACCGGCGACCCGGAACCTGGAACCCCGGAAGCGGGTGTCATGTCACCCTCGGGCGGCAGCAACGCGGCTGCCACGGCCCCGCTGTCCGCCGGCCTTTGCCTGTAACCTACTCAGAACTCAGTCGTTATCGAGCCCACTGCGGCGGGTTCGTCCTATCGGACGGTCGTTCCACTGTTCCGTTCCGCGACCCGGCCTGACGCTTCTGGTAATGGCAGCACCACGGTGAAGCTCGCGCCCCCACCCGGCGCAGACCCCACGCTCACCCGCCCATTGTGCGTCACGACGATCTTCTGCACGATCGCCAGGCCGAGACCGCTCCCTCCGGGCCTGGTCGTGAAGAAGGGGCGAAAGACGCGATCGGCGGCGGCCGTGTCGACGCCGGGGCCGTTGTCCGTCACGCTCACCCGCACCACGCCCTGCGCCCGGTCCAGCACCCCGTGGACGCCGATGGCCGGCGCCACGCCGGCCTCGGCGCACGCCTCGACGGCGTTGCGACAGAGGTTGCTGAACGCCTGCCGCAGCAGCACCTCGTCGCCCTCGACCGTCGCGAACTGGCCGGACACCGTCGCCTCCCCGCCGCGACGGCGCGCCTCGGGGCGGACCTCCTCCACGGCGCGTTCGACGACTGCGCGCAGGTCCACGGGCGCGAGCGACAGCTCGGCCGGACGCGCGAAGTTCAGGAAGTTGGTCACGACCTGCCGGAGCTCGTCGGTTTCCTTCCGGAGGCCCTCCACGTACGGCCGGTACTCGGGCGGGAGCGCGTCGAGATCGAGCAGCCGCGCGTAGCCGTGAATCGTGGCCAGGCCGTTGCGGAACTCGTGGGCGAGGCCCGCCGTCAGCTCGCCGAGCCGGGCCAGGCTGTCCTTGAGCCGCAACTGCTCTTCCAGCTCCACGACCGTGGTCAGGTCCGTGAAGAGGCAGATGGCGCCGTGGGGCTCACCGCGCCCGTCGGCCACCGGGGACACCGTCACGCCCAGGTGCGCAGTCGCCCCCGACGGGCCCGGCGCGAGCGTCAGGGTTCGCCGGACGATCGGCTCTCGCCGGGCGAGGCATTCCTCGATCGCCGAGGCGAGCGGTTCGGCGCCGGCGAGCACCTCGCGCAGCCGCCCCGTGGCGTCTCGCTCGTTTAGGCCGAGCAGTCGCCGGCCGGCCGGGTTGAGTACCCGCACTTCGCTCGACTGGTCGACGACGAGCAAGCCCGTCGTCATCGAGGCGATGATCTCGCCGCTCAGGCGCTCGGAGGCCTCGGCGCGGGCCTGCATGGCGCGCTCCTGCGCGCGGAGGCGCCCGACCGCCTCCGCGATGGCGGCGGACATGAGAGCGGTCTCGCCCCCTGACTCCGCGAGCCCGCGCCGCGCGCGCCGCGCCGCGTCGGCGAACCGAAGCAGCGCGAAGACGAGCACGGCGGCGAGCGCGCCGACGATCGCCGTCAGACCGAGCAGCAGATACGCTGAGGCGGACATCCGACGAACCCGGACTGGAGGAGCGGCGAGCCCTCCTCCCAACGTAGCGGCCGGGCTTCAGGCCGCCCGATCCCCCCGCGGCCCGGCCGACCTGAAGGTCGGCCGCTACGCGAGCACGAATCCCCATCCGTGACGAGGATTCGCCCTCACACCGTCACCGATAGAACCCGACGTACCACTCGACGAGCGCGTCGCCGGCCAGACTCGCGACGGCCGCGCCCACCGCGAGAAACGTCCCGTACGGCAACGCATACTTCATCGTCCCGCGGCCCGCCGCGATGAGCGCCAGCCCGACGAGCGAGCCGGCGAGCGACGAGAGCACGAGCGTCACGAGCACCTGCTGCCAGCCCAGAAACGCGCCGATCATGGCGAGCATCTTGACGTCACCCATCCCCAGCCCTTCCTCGCCGCGCAGCCGATAGTATCCCTCCCCGATGGCCCACAGAATCCCTCCGCCCAGCAGGATCCCCACGATCGACGCGCGCCAGCCCAGATCCGTCGCGAAGCTCGCCACCAGCCCGACTACGATGCCCGGCAGGGTGACGCGGTTCGGCAGAATCCGGTGCTCGAGGTCGATGACGAACAGCACGACGAGCGCCGCCGACAGGACCAGGCGAACCACGAGCAGGGGCTGCCACCCAAGCACGGCGTAGTGCGCCAGGAACAACCCCATCGTCGCCAGCTCGACGAGCGGATATCGCAGCGCGATCCGCGTGCCGCACGCGCGGCACCGGCCCGCCAGCCACACGTAGCTGAGGACCGGCAGGTTGTCGAACCACCGGATCGGCGCACCGCACCCCGGACAGCGCGACCCGGGCCAGACGATCGATTCGCCGCGCGGCAGCCGGTGAATGCAGACGTTGAGAAAGCTGCCCACTACAAGGCCGAACGCCGCCAGCAGGATGGACGCGAGCGCGGGATCCATCAGGAGCTCGGGGGTGGGCCTGCCGGCGGTTCGGTCGGCATGGGAAAGAGCGACGAGTCGCGAGCGACCCGCACGACCGCGGACCACGGTCCCAGTTCGAAGGGCACGCCCGTCGGGTCGAGCGGGATGCCGGGCACGACACCGGCGCGCACCAGCCGGTCCCATGTGTAGGGAGGGTCCGTCGACGCCGCGAACCGGCGGATCGCAGGCTCCAGCCGGTCGATGAGGTCGAGCGCCTGGAGCTGGAGCAGCCGCCGTTCGGCAAGGGCCCGGAGCCACTCCTGGTCCGCCGCGTCGCGCATCTGCTGCCACAGGAACCGCGACGAGGCCCGGTCGCCGCCGTGGATGAGGATGGTGGCCGCAAGCGGCCTGAGCCAGTTGGGCGCCCCGGGGATCTCCGCCGCGCGCTGGAACCAGCGCGCCGCCTCGCGCGCATCCCGCCGCTGCCAGTAGTGCACGAAGCCGATGTCATGCAGGTACTGCCACTTCCTCGGCTCGGCTTTGCGGCCCTTGAGCAGCAGCGCGATGGCGAGGTCGGGGCGTCCGGGCCCGCCGGGATACGGCTCGGCCAGGAAGATCGCCCCGAATCGATACGCTATGGTAAAGCGCGGGTCGAGCGTCGTGGTGATGTCGAGCAGCGGGTAGAGCAGCTCGTACTTGGCGCCGCCGCCCCGCGACAGGCGATCGCCGCCGTAGTGCTGGATGGCCCGAATCCAGTAGACGTCGGCCGCGAGCGCCTGGAAGGCGAGCGTCAGACGCCGCATCGCCTCGTCCGATTGCACGTAGAGGTAGCGCTCGGCCCTCGGGCGCGAGGCCGGCAGCCGGTCCCGCAGCGTCTGCAGCGCCACCGACGCAGCGGCGAGGAGCGCCATCACCGCGCCGACCGCGACGGCGAGCCACGGCTCACGCCTCATGGCCGCTGACTCCGAGCCTCACTTGAAGTCGCGCCGAGAGAAGATGACCATCGCGGCGAGCACGAGCAGCACGATGTAGACGAGCCCGTACGCCGTCGTGATCCCCAGATACGCGGCGCCGATCGGCTGCCCGTGTACGACGTCGGCCTTGATGTCGAACGCCGCCAGGTTCGGGAGCACGTAATAGAGCCCCCGCGCCAGAGAGACGGCCACCGGCGACTCCACGACGACCTGGAAGTTCTTCAGGTCCGCACTGAAATGGCCCACGATGTACAGTCCGAACGTGAACACGGCCGACAGGATCGGGGTCGAGAACGTCGAGAAGAAGAGCGCCATGGCAGTCACGACGCAGAGCTCGACGAAGATCAGGAACACGGCCTTGAGCATCGCGGGGTCCGTCGCCGGGGCATCCCAGCTTCGGCGCACGATGTCGTCGGCCCCCCACGCCATGTAGGCCAGCACCACGTACAGCGACGCGGCCATCACCGCGACGTTGACCGCGAGCGTGAACACCAGGCCCAGGTACTTCCCGGCGATGAACTCGTGGCGGCGGATGGGCTTCGAGAGCAGCGCGTAGACGCTCTGGCGCTCCACCTCCTTGGCAACCAACCCGATCCCGATGAAGACCGCGATGAACAGGCCGAACACCGCCGTCGCGGCGAGCCCCAGGTCCTTAATGATCTTCACGTCCTGACCGGCCGTGAGCTGTCCGATGAGATAGGACGCCCCCATCAACAGGACGGCGAACAGGACCAGGTTGTAGAGCACCCGGTCCCGCACCGACTCCTTGAAGACGTTCAGGGCGATCGGCCAGATGGTGCGCATCCGCGTCGGTCCGTGCGCGGCGTCCGGCGTCCCGCTAGCTGCCCGCTCCCCGCTCTCCCGCTTCCGCCACGCGCTTCATGAAGAAGTCCTCAAGCGTCTCGCGCACCGGGTTGAGCGCGACGAGCCGGGCGCCGGTGGCCACTAGGTCGTTCAGCACCTGCTCGGGCGGCGGCGACGGCGCCAGCTCCAGCGCATATCGCCCCTCCGCGATCCTCGTCGTCCGGCGGACGCTGCCGTCGCCGGACAGACGGTCGAGGACGTCGGGGCGCAGGCCGGCCACCACGAGCTCCCAACCCCGGACGTCGAACGCCAGCAGGTCGGCCAGCGCGCCGTCGGCCACGAGGCGCCCGCCCGCGAGAATAGCGACCCGGCTGCACAGCGCTTCGGCATCCGAGAGAATGTGCGAGCTGAAGAACAGCGTGCAGCCGCGGTCGCGGAGCGACAGGATCAAGCTGCGGATCTCTCGGCGCCCGATCGGGTCGAGGCCCGACATCGGCTCGTCCAGGAACACGACCTCCGGGTCGTTGAGAATCGCCTGCGCGATGCCAACCCGCTGGAGCATGCCCTTCGAAAACTTGCGGAGCGACAGGCGGCGCTCGGCCCCGATGCCCACCTGGTCGAGCAACGTGGCGACGCGGCGTCTCCCCTGCTCGCCCCGGTAGCCGAACAGGCTGGCGAAATACCGCAGGAGTTCTTCTGCCGTCAGGTAATCGTAGAAGTACGGGTTTTCCGCCAGATACCCGATGCGACGCCTCACCTGGACGTCCCCGACCGGCCGGCCCAGGATCTCGGCCGACCCCGACGTCGGATAGATGAGCTGCATCAGTAGCTTCAGCGTCGTGGTCTTGCCCGCCCCGTTCGGGCCGAGCAGACCGAAGACCTCCCCAGGCGCCACCTCCAGCGTCAGGTGGTCGAGGGCACGCACCGCCCGCTTTCGCCAGAACCCGACAGGATAATCCTTGGTGAGCTCGACCGTTCGGATCGCGGGAGGCATCCTATTTCCTGTCCCCCGCCCGCGCCAGCTCCAGGGCGATCGCCTGGTCGAAGTACTGTGCCGGGAGCGCCCCGACGATCATGGTGCCGTTGATGAAAAACGTCGGCGTCGAGCGCACGTTGTTGAGGCCCCCGAGCGCCGCATCCGTCCTGACCGCCTGCAGCAGGGCGGCGTAGCGCGCGTCGAAATCCGTGACCCCCGCTACCTCCCGCGCCGCCGTCCGGATCATCTCCGGCGTTGCCGTCTGGTTCGCGTATAGCCAGTCCTCCATCGCCTCCACCCTCCCGCGTTCGCGGGCCAGCCTGGCGGCCACGGCCGCCTCGCACGCGGCGAAGTGGACGACCCGCGTGACCGAGGCGTTGCACGCGGGGTTCAGCGGGAAGTCGAGCGACACAAACCGCACCTGTCCAGGGTGGCTGGCCTGGTATTTCGCCAGGATGGGCTTGTACCACTCGTGGCTCTGACCACAGGCCGGGCACTGGTAGTCGGTGAACTTGAGGACCAGCACCTTCGCGCCGCCGCTCGGCACGGGCAGGTTCACCCGCGGCTGCGCCAGATACCAGCGCTCAAACTCCGACGCCTGATTTCCCTCCTGCGTCGTCGCTGCCTCGCTGCGCGAGTTGGGCGACCCGGAGACACCCGAGGTGGACGCCTGGGTCGACACGGCCGGGCCGCGGGGGAAAAAGGCGATGGCCGACGCCGCGCCGGCGAGGAAGAGCACGGCCACGGCGAGCGCCGCCGGGTTTCCAGCGAGCGCGCGCACGTCACCCACGAGACGACGAGGGAGGGTCCGCATAGGGATCGAGGTCGCCGCGCCCGACACCAGGAAGATCCCGATGACAGCCGCGTAGGTGATGAGGCAGAGGATGCACAGGGTTCGCAACACGAAGAACGACGCGTAGCCGAGATACAGGATGACCGCGAGGGCCACCGTGCTGAGGCCGAAGAGGTAGCCGGCGACGTTCTCCCGGAACGTCGTCGGGCCGCGGCCGGACGCGGCGACGAGCAGCAGCGCCAGGACAAACCAGACGGCCCCGACGACCGCGACCGGCACGCCACCCACGGTCCCGTAGCGGCTCAGGTAAACCTGGCTGCAGCTCATCGACGTGTTGATGTCGCAAAAGCTGGTGTAGCCGGGCTCGTGGAACAGGCGGTAGTGGACGTAGGCCGCACTCGCCGAGGCGGTCAACCCCACGAGCGCGAGTCCAGCGAGCCAGAGCCGGAGACGCCGCGAGAACCCGACCGCGTGGGCGGGCTGAGCCGTCGGCTGCCTTGGACGAGCCACCTGGAAATCTCGGGCCGACCCGAACGCCGGCCACTAGGGGCGTTTGTACCGGAGCCGGACTCGCGCGTCAAGGGGCGCCCGAAGGAACCTGGGACCCCCGAACAACGCGACGAGGGACGCCCGCTCCCGCGAGCGTCCCTCCGCCATCGGTGTCTCGTGTCCTGGCAGCGCCCGAGTCTACTGGATCGGGCTGACCGTGCCGGCCGTCGCGAACGGCTCGGCCGGCGCCGCGCCGGTCGTATCCTGCCAGATCGTCCCGGCCGCGTTCGTGGCAAACCCACGGTTGCCCGTCGTCCCCACGGTCACCGGAACCGCTGAGGCGTAGTAGGCCGTCTGCGTGGCCGTGCCGTTGCAGTCGTTGGGGCCGGCAGCCGCGCCCGCACCTGCGGCGAGCGCCACGGTGTAGCCGCTCTTGGTCGACGGGTCCGTCCCGAGGTCGGGCGAGATGAACCCGTCCGTTCCGCCGGGACACGGTAGTACGAGCGTGGCCAAGAGGACGGCGTATCCACCCTGGCCGGCGGCCGCCGAGTAGCTCGCCTCGGCGCTGTTGATGGCCCGCAGCGAGCCGATCGCCGACGCCTCGTTGCCCGACATCCGGGCGCGCAAAAGCCCCGGCACCGCGATCGCCGCGATGATCCCGATGATCGCCACGACGATCAGCAGCTCGATGAGCGTGAAGCCCTGATTGTTCCGTGCCTTCATGACTTGTCTCTCCTCTTTTGCTCCGTCGCCTACCCTCACGTCTGCCGTTCTCCGTACCGGATCGGCGCGTCACCCCATGCCCCGTTATCACCCTGCACCGCCAGGCCGGCCACGCTCAGCCCGCCAGCGAATCCGAAGCTGCCTCGCTCGCGGTCAGCAGCCGGCGCCCGACCGGCGTCGCCGCCAGAGGTGAGCAACGGGGATGCCAGCGACCCATCGGTGACGACACCGGCTCGTTACCCACGCCCCCGCAATCACTTACGTGAATCCTGGTGCCTCGGTCGAGGCCGCCTCGAGAGACCAGGACCTAGACGCACTGACAAACAGTGTCACTCGCCCGCCCATCCGAGTGTCACCAATCGTCACCGCTCCGAGCACGCTCGCGCCACGCGAGGAGGCGCTACGAACCCCGCGTCCCCGCCCTCTGCGCCCGGCCGCACGCCGACGCGAGACCTTCCGGATCCCAGGGCGAGGGGCGCCACCGCCGCGACCTGATCACCCGAGCCGGCGGCGCGACGGTCGCCGCTCCTCGGTGACCCGCCTATGGCGGGCGTCACTTCAGGTTGTATTTCTTCATGTAGTAGCGGAACGAGCGGAAGCTCATCCCGAGCAGGTCCGCGGCCTTGACCTTGACGCCGCCCGCGCGGCGCAGGGCCTCCGCGATGTACTCGCGCTCGATCGCCTGCACGTGCCGCTCGAGGTCGAACCCGGTCTCGGGGATGGCGGCCGGCAGACCGACCGCGCCGGTCGGGCGCGCGCCGTTCTGGCGGATTCGCTCGGGTAGACTCTCGGGCTGGATGAGCGGACCCCGTTCGAGCGCGACGGCCCGCTCGATGGCGTTCTCGAGCTCGCGGATGTTGCCCGGCCAGTGGTACGCCTGCAAGCAGGCCATCGCCTCCGGCGCGATGCCCGTCACGGTCTTGCCCACCTGCGCGCCGTATTTGGCCACGAAGTGCTCGGCGAGCAGCGGCACGTCCTCCTGCCGCTCGCGCAGCGAGGGCAGGTGCACGGGGATCACGTTGATGCGGTAGTAGAGGTCCTCGCGGAAGCGACCGTCGGCCACGAGCTTGGCGAGGTCCCGGTTGGTGGCGGCGATGATGCGGATGTCGGCGTCGATTTCCTCGGTGCCGCCCACGCGCCGGAACTTCCGCTCCTGCAGCACGCGGAGCAGCTTGACCTGCATCATGGGACTCATGTCCCCGATCTCGTCGAGGAAAACGGTGCCCTTCTCGGCCACCTCGATGAGGCCTTTCTTGTTCGTCTCGGCCCCGGTGAAGGCGCCGCGCACGTGGCCGAACAGCTCCGACTCGAGGAGCGCCTCGGGCAGCGCCCCGCAGTTGAGCGCCACGAACGGGCGGTCCTTACGCGGCGAGTTGAAATGGATCGCCCGCGCCACGAGCTCCTTGCCGGTGCCCGACTCGCCGGTGATGAGCACAGTGCTCCCCGTCGGGGCGATCGTCTCGATGAGCTGGAAGACCGCCTGCATGGCGGGGCTGCGCCCGATAATGTTGGCGAAACTGTGGGTGTGCTGGAGCGCCCGCTTGAGCAGCCGATTCTCCTGCTGGAGCTGCCGCCGCTCCAGCTCCTTGCGCACGCGGAAGCGCAGCTCGTCGACGTTGAACGGCTTGTCGAGGTAGTCGGCGGCGCCCAGCCGCAGCACCTCCTGGATCGACTCCTTCGACCCGTAGGCCGTGATTATGATCCCGATGACCTGTTCGTTGGCGGCCTTGGCCGCGCGCAGGACCTCGATGCCGCTCATGTCGGGCATCTTCAGGTCGGAGATCACCATGTCGAACGCTCGCGTCTTGATGAGCGCCAGGGCGCGGCGGCCGTTCTCCGCCACCGCCACCTCGTGCCCCTCGCGGCGCAGCAGGATCTCTAGCATCTCCCGCATCGACCGCTCATCGTCGACGACCAGGATCCTGGCCGGCCTGGTCTGAACCGCGCTCTCGACTGCCATGGTCTTCTTCTCTTGCCTTGCCGTGGGGCCCCAGCCTCACGGCCTGTCACCCCTCGCTCGTCTCGCCTGGGGCGTGGCTTCGCAACAGCGATCCGCTCGGCGACACAGCGAGTTCACGCCTTCAGGCGACCACCACCGGCGCCGGCAGACGCACCGCCATCGTCGTGCCAGCGCCCGCCTGCGACCTGACCTGAATGTCCCCACCGTACTCCGTGACGATGCGGTGCACGATCGCCAGGCCGAGGCCCGTGCCCCGCTCGAACGCGCCGCGGAAGGGCTGGAAGATCTCATCCAGGTCTTCGGGGGGGATCCCGATGCCCTCGTCCGCCACGGTCAGCAGGACGCCTCCCGCGCCGTCGGCGGCGACCCCGAGCGTCAGGCGCCCGCCGTCTGGCATCGCCCGAAGCCCGTTGGTTGCCAGGTTCCACAGGACCTGGCGGATCTGGCCCTCGTCGGCGTCGTACCAGAGTGCCTCCCGCGGTAGCTCGAGGCAGATGTCGTGTCGCTCGCCGAACTCCACGCTGTTTCTGAGCAGCGTCGCCGTTTCGCTCAGCACGCGTCGCAGGTCGAGCCGATCGGTCGACACCCGCTGGGGCCGGGCGTAGGCCAGAAAGCTTCGGATCGTCTCGTTCAGGCGCTCCGACTCGCGCAGGACGATGTCGAGCAGACAAGCCTGTTCGTCGCTGAGCGGGAGCTCCTGCCTGAGCATCTGGAGCGACCCGGAGATGGAGGCCAGCGGGTTGCGGATCTCGTGGGCCATGCCGGCGGCCATCTCGCCCACGGCGGCCAGCCGCTGCTCGAGGCGCCGCTCGCGCTCGATGCGCTTGATCTCGGTGACGTCCTGGAACGTCACGAGAAAGCCCACCTGGCCGGTGGGCGTCACGAGGGGCGCTGCGCTCAGACCCAGCTCGATCGCCTGCCCGTCAGCCCGCACGAACCCCAGTTCGAGACGACGCCCGCGCGGCCGGCTGCCTGCGGTCGCGAGCAGGTCGATGCTCGCTGGAAGCTGCAGCACCTCGGTGACGGGCCGGCCCAGGGCCTCGCGGGCCGGCACGCCCGTGATGGCCTCGGCGGCGCGGTTGAACGTGAGCACATCGCCGTGCTGGTCCGTGGTCAGCAACCCGCTCGTCAGGCTGTCGATGATGTGCTGGTTGAACGCCTGCAGGTCGGCGAGGGCGTTCGACGCCCTTCGCAGCCTGGCGTCGGCGCGGCGAAGCCCTTCGGCCAGGTAGGCGCTCAAGAGCGCGACGGTGGCGAAACCGAAGACGTTGAGGCCGACCGTGAACCCGGCCACCCGGACCGCGGGGAGGCTCGGAGGGAACGCCCCGGGGAGCTGGAGGGCCCCGGTGTACTGCGCGACGACGAGGCCGACGTACATGAGCGCGCTCGCCGCCCCGACGGTCAGGCCGCCCCGGCGCTGCTGCAGCACGCTCGCCGCCACGACGGGCAGGGCGTAGAGCGAGGAGAAGTAGCTCGTGACCCCGCCGGTCAGGTAGACCATCGCCGACACGATGACCGCGTCGCAGGCGAGCTGGATGTCGACGAGCCAGCGATGCGCCTCGGCGAGGCGAAGCGTCAGGGCGTAGGCGACCGTGAGCGCGTAGGTGAGGCCGATCAGGAAGAAGAACGGGTTGATCGGCAGCGTCCCCGGGGCATTGATCTGCACGAGGATCGCCCCGCCCATGAGGCCCGTCACGGTCACCGCCCGCGCGGCGATGAGCCACAGCAGCCTGCGCCTGGTCACCTCCACGGCCCGTCCCCCCTCGGGATCAGCCCTAGGTCAGCTTGCTGATGAGGTCGAAGATCGGCAGATACATTGCGATCACGATGCCGCCCACCACGACGCCGAGGAAGGCGATCATGATCGGCTCGAGCAGCGTCAGGAGCCCGGCGACGGCCGCATCGACCTCTTCCTCGTAAAAGTCGGCGATCTTCGCCAGCATCGCGTCGAGCGCGCCGGTGGTCTCGCCGACGTTGATCATCTGGACGACCATGGACGGGAAGACCTGCGTGTCGGCCAGGGGCTTCGACACCGTCTCGCCGCGCTCGATGCTCGCGCGCGTCTTCAGGATGGCGTCCTCGACGATGGCGTTGCCGGCGGTCTTCGCGGTGATCTCGAGCCCGTCGAGGATGGGAACGCCGGAGCTCAAGAGGGTGGCGAGCGTGCGGCAGAAGCGGGCCACCGCCACCTTCCGCAGGATCGACCCGAGCACCGGCATCTTGAGCAGCAGGTTGTCGATGACGTGGCGTCCCGCCTCGGTCGCGTAGTAGCGCCGCACCAGGTAGCCCACACCCGCCAGGGCCGGCACGATGAACCCGATGTACTTGACGAGCATATTGCTCAGCCAGATGACCACCAGGGTGGGCAACGGGAGGGTCGCGCCCATGCCCGCGAATAGGGCGGCGAAGGTGGGGATGACCTTCCACAGAATCGCGGCCACCACGATCGTGGCGATGACGAGCACCGCCACGGGGTAGATCATGGCCGACTTCACCTCGCCCTTGAGCTTCACGTTCTTCTCGATGTAGGTCGCCAGGCGCTTGAGGATCGTGTCGAGGATGCCGCCGGCCTCGCCCGCGGCGATCATGTTGGTGAACAGCGCGTCGAACGCCCCGGGAAACTTGCGCATGGCGTCCGCCAGCGAGGCGCCGCCCTCCACCTCGCTGCGCACCTGGAGGATCACCTGCGAGAAGTTCTTGTCGGGCTCCTGCTTGCCGAGGATCTCGAGGCACTGCACGAGGGGCAGGCCCGCGTCGATCATGACGGAGAACTGGCGGGTGAAGATGGCGAGGTTCTTGGCGGGCACCCTCTTCGTCCGCTTCGGCGCGGCCGCCTTCCTGGCCTCGACCTTCACCGGGTCGATGCGCGTCACCAGGATCTGCTCGCGCCGGAGCGCGGCCACGGCGGCGTCCATCGACTCGGCGACTCGCTCTCCCGTCACCGTCTGTCCGCCTCGGTTCCGCCCAGTGAATGCAAACGTCGGCATCTTCGCCTCCTAGCGGCGCCCGCCCGGCGGCGGCGCGGCCGCTGCCCGCCCCAGGCCCGCCCCCGGGACCACGCCGACGCCCCGGTTGACGAGATCCATCAGCTCCTCCTTGAGCGACGAGGCGCCGAGGGCCGTCTCGAGCGTGATCTGCCGCCGCTGGACGAGCGTCGCGAGCGACTGGTTCATGGTCTGCATGCCGAGCTTCTCCTGGCCCGCCTGCATGGCCGAGTAGATCTGGTGGACCTTGTCGTCGCGGATCAGGTTCCGGATGGCCGGCGTCGGCACGAGGATCTCCATCGCCACGACGCGCCCCTGGCCGTTCGCCTTCGGCAAGAGCGCCTGACACACGATGCCCTCGAGCACGAGCGAAAGCTGCGTGCGGATTTGGCCCTGCTGGTGCGCCGGAAACACGTCGATGATGCGGTTGATCGTCTGCGCCGCCGAATTGGTGTGGAGCGTCGCGAACGTCAGGTGGCCGGTCTCCGCGATCCGCAGCGCTGCCTCGATCGTCTCGAGGTCCCGCATCTCGCCGATGAGCACGATGTCCGGGTCCTCCCGCAGGGCCGCGCGCAGCGCGCTCGCGAAGTCCTTCGTGTCGCTGTGCACCTCGCGCTGGTTGACGATGCACTTCTTGTGCTGGTGGATGTACTCGATGGGGTCCTCGATCGTGAGGATGTGCCCTTCGCGCTCGTCGTTGATCTTGTCGAGCAGCGCGGCAAGGGTGGTGGACTTGCCGCTGCCGGTCGGGCCCGTGACGAGCACGAGCCCGCGCGGCCGGTCGGCGAGCTGCGCGACGACCGGCGGGATGCCCAGCTCCTGGAACGTCCGGATCCGCTCGGGGATGAGCCGGTACACCGCGGCCACGGCGCCGCGCTGGTTGAACACGTTGCAGCGGAACCGCGCGATGCCGCGAATGCCGAACGAGAAATCCAGCTCGAGAGTCTCCTCGAAGCGCTTCTTCTGCGCGTCGGTCAGGACGCTGTAGGCGAGCTGCTTCGTGTCGGCGGCGCCGAGCGGCGGCAGGTCGAGCGGCCGCAGCCGGCCGTGCACCCGCACCACCGGCGGCGAGTTCGTCGTCAGGTGCAGGTCGGACCCGTCCATCTCGACCGTCGTCTTGAGCAGTTCGGGCAGCGTGGGCATCACTTCACCGTCTCCCGGGCGACCTCTTCGATCGTGGTCACGCCGTCCTTGACCTTCCGCAGGCCGCTCTGGCGCAGCGTGATCATGCCTTCCTCGATCGCCTTGCGCCGGAGTTCCAAAGCCGAGGCGCCAACGAGAATCAGCTCGCGCAGCTCGTCGGTGATTTCCATCACTTCGTACAATCCGACGCGCCCCTTGTAGCCCGTGTGGTTGCACTTCTCGCAGCCGGTGCCCTTCTTGGGCACCACCACCTGGGCCTCCTCGGCACTGAACCCGGCCTCGACGAGCGCCTGCGGTGGCAGGGGATGATCGACCTTGCAACTCGTGCAGACCCGCCGCACGAGCCGCTGCGCGCAGATGAGGTTGACCGAGCTCGCCACCAGGAAAGGCTCGATGCCCATGTTCATGAGCCGGTTCACGGTGCTCGGCGCGTCGTTGGTGTGCAGGGTCGACAGCACGAGGTGCCCAGTGAGCGCCGCCTTCACCGCGATCTCGGCCGTTTCGAAGTCCCGGATTTCCCCGACCAGGATGATGTTCGGGTCCTGGCGCAGGAACGACCGCAGCGCCGCGGCGAAGTTCAGCCCGATGCTCTCCTTGATCTGCACCTGGTTGACGCCCACCAGGTTGAACTCGACTGGGTCCTCCGCGGTCATGATGTTGGTCTCGGGCGTGTTGATCCGGGCGATCGAGGAGTACAGGGTGTTGGTCTTGCCGCTCCCGGTCGGCCCCGTCACGAGCACCATGCCCCACGGCTTGAGAATCGCCGCCTCGAACTTCGCGAGCGACTCCGGCTCGAACCCGAGCTTCGTCATGTCGAGCATCAGCTTGCTCTTGTCGAGCAGCCGGAGCACGATCTTCTCGCCAAAGAGCGTCGGCAGACACGAGACCCGAAAGTCGATCTCCCGCGAGGCCCCGTTGTCGTTGAAGCGAATCTTGATGCGACCGTCCTGCGGGAGCCGCTTTTCCGCGATGTCCAGCTTCGACATGATCTTCACACGCGAGGTGATCGCGTCGCGGAACTTGAGCGGCGGGGCCATCACGTTGTACAGGATGCCGTCGATGCGGAACCGTACGCGAAACTCCTTCTCGTACGGCTCGATGTGGATGTCGCTCGCGCCCTTCTGGATCGCCGACATCAAGATCACGTTGACCAGCCGGATGACCGGAGCCTCGCCGCTCTGCCGCTCGAGCGACGCGACGTCGATCTCCTCCAAGTCCTGGAGCACCTCGACGTCGTCTTCCTGCACCTGCGGGAGCTGCTCGAGCATCTTCGTCGCCAGCTCGAGCGAGCTCTCGCCCGCCTTCGCCTCCGGCTTCGCCGGCCCCCCGTAATACTTCTGGATGGCGTCGAGCACCGCGCCCTCCGACGCCACGACCGGTTCCACGTTGTAGCCAGTCATGAACTTGATGTCGTCCATGGCGAACACGTTCGTCGGGTCCGTCATGGCGATCGTCAAGGTGGCGCCAGAACGACTGAGCGGAATGATCTGGTACTTCTGCGCCGTCTCCGCCGGAATCAGCTTGATGACCGACGGATCGATGTCGAACTGCGAGAGGTTGATCGACGGCACGCCGTACTGCTTGCTGAGCAGCGCCGTGATCTCCTCGTCCTTGACGTAGCCCAGCTTGACCAGGTTGTAGCCGAGCTTGCCCCCGTGCGACTTCTGATAGGCGAGCGCCTCCTGCAGTTGCGCGGGCGTGATGCGCTTCTCCTTGAGCAGCAGCTCACCAATCCGAACCGGCATCGCTCGTCACCGTACCTGGTGAATCATACGGGCCAGACACTTCTTGTCAATGACAAGAAGTGTCATTCGCTGTGCCAATCTGCGACACGTGCGAGCCGCGAGGCTCGACACGCCCGCCCAGGCTTCACCGCGTCGCCCGCCGATGCTCGCGTCGGCGCACAAAGGCATGGCGCGCCCCTTCGGCCCACCGCCGAGAGCGGTTGTAGGCCCCCCGATGAGCCCCCTGGCCGGGCGCGCCGCCAGGCCGGCTCTGGCCGCCTCGCCAACGGCCCGACACATCCCCCGGTTCGCACAGCCCCCCTTACGTCGCGAGGTCCGAGGCGCCCCGACCCTGCCACGGCATCACCCCGACGGAGCGCACGGGCGGCGCGAGCGGTGTGGGAGGCCCCATCGGCGCCCCGGGGGTGGAGCGACACGCCAGTTCGGCGAAACCCGGGCGACGGGACTTGCGTCAGATAGAATGGGTTGGTTGGATCAGAACCCACCGTGACGTGTGTACAGCCGAGCTTCTGTCGAGGTGATCCATGGCCGATCCCACCGCGACCCCTGCTGCGCTGACCCCGATGTCGTTGCCGGCCCGCTTCGTCGGTGTCCTGTTCTCCCCGCGCGAGACCTTCGCGCGCGTGGTCGCCACGCCGAGCTGGTTCGGGATGTTGCTCGTCATCGTGCTCGTCCTGAGCGGCGCCACCTTCGGGTTTCTCAGCACCGAGGTGGGCCGCCAGGCGACGCTCGATCAGCAGGTGTCGACCATGGAATCGTTCGGCATGACGGTGAGCGACGAGATGTACGCTCAGCTCGAGGCGGGTCTTCCGCGCGCTCGGTACCTGGCCGCGCTCTCGCAGCTCGTCGTCCTGCCGATCTTCTACCTGATCGTGGCCGGGCTGCTGTTTGCCGTCTTCAGCGCTGGGCTGGGCGGTGACGCGACGTTCAAGCAGGTGTTCGCCGTCGTGGTTCACAGCGGCGTGGTCTCGGTCGTGCAGCAGGCGTTCGTCGTGCCGCTCAACTACGCGCGGGAATCGATGAGCAGCCCGACGAACCTGTCGGCGCTCCTGCCGATGGTCCCCGAAGGCACGTTCCTCGCCTACCTGCTCGGCGCGATCGACCTGTTCCTCATCTGGTGGGTGATCGTGGCGGCGATCGGCCTGGCCGTCTTGTACAGGCGGCGCACGGGGCCCGTGGCGGTCTCGCTGCTGGCGGTGTACGCCGCGATCGCCGTGATCGTTGCCCTGGTGCGGAGCTGGATGGGAGGTGCGGCTTCGTGACGCGGAAGAAGGTTTTGATCATCGTGCTGGCCGCCGCCGCGCTGGGCACGGTCGCGTTCGTCAACCTGCGCTACACCCGGACCAACGGCGTCGAGGTGACGGTCGAGGCCGTTCAGAGGCGCGACCTCGAGGCCGTCGTGTCGGCGTCCGGCAAGATTCAGCCGAAGCGATCGGTCAACATCAGCGCGGATACGATGGGCCGGGTGGTGAATCTCGCAGTCAACGAGGGCGACCGCGTGCACAAAGGCCAGTTCCTCCTGCAGATCGACCCGCGCAGCCTCAAGACCCAGGTCGACCGCGGCGAGGCGAGTCTGGCCGCCGCGCGGTCGCAACTCCAGCAGCTCCAGGCGAGCGTCGAGAGCGCGCGGGTGGCGTGGCAGCTCGCGGGCGAGACGCTCAAGCGCCAGCAGGACCTCTGGAGCCGCGGCCTGACGACCCGCGAGGCGCTGGACCAGGCGAGCACCCAGTACAAGATGCGCGAGGCGGAGCTGCGCGCGGCGCAGCAGCAGGTCGCGACGCAGGAGAAGCGGATCGCCCAGGAACTGGCCGTGCTCGAGTCGGCCCGCTACGACCTCAACAAGGTTCGCATCGAGTCGCCCATCGACGGCATCGTCACGCGCCGCAACATCGAGGAAGGTGAAACGGTCGTGATCGGGACGATGAACAATCCCGGCACGGTGCTCCTGACGATCGCCGACATGTCGGTGATCGAGGCGGAAGTCGAGGTCGACGAGACCGACATCCCGAGCCTCGCGATCGGCCAGCGCGCGACGGTGACGATCGACGCCGTGCCGGGCCGGACGTTCGCCGGGCGGGTCACCGAGATCGGCAACAGTCCCATCCAGACGACGGGCTCGGCCGGGGCGCGGCAGGCGACCAACTTCAAGGTCGTCGTGACGCTGGACGACGCGATCCCGGAGGTACGCCCCGGGTTCACGTGCACGGCCGACATCACGACGGCGACGCGCCAGCGGGTGGTCGCGGTCCCGATTCAGGCCACGGTGGTCCGCGAGATGGTGGTCGGTTCCGACGGCCAGATCGTGCGGGCGCCGCGGGTTGATCGCCGCCGGCGCCGCCCGCCGGCCGCCGAGGCCGACGGCGCCGAGCTGCCGCCGGGGCAGTCCCGCAAGGAGCTCGAAGGCGTCTTCGTCGTGCGGGACGGCCGCGCGACGTTCGTCCCGGTGAAGACGGGCATCGCCGGCGAGAAGTACTTCGAGGTCCTCGAGGGCCTCGGGGAAGGCGACCAGGTCATCACCGGCCCGTTCGCCGCGGTGCGAGAGCTGGGCGACGGCGACCCGGTGAAGGTCCGCGAACCCCGGTCGACCCGGGACCGCGCGGGCGCCGGACGCTAAGAGGCCGGCGTGGGGCAGTTTCTCGAGGCGGTCGGGATCGCGCTCCAGGCGATCTGGACGAGCAAGCTGCGCTCGTTCCTCACCGTGCTGGGCAACATCGTGGCCGTGACGTCGATCATCGCCGTGGTGTCGCTCATCCGCGGCATGAACGCGTACGTGACGAACGCGATCCTCACCGACGTGGGCGCTGACTCCTTCTCGGTGCAGCGCTATCCGATCACGCGGAGCGAGGAGGACTTCGAGAGGGTTCGGGGCAATCCGCGCGTCACGCTGGAGGACGCCGAGGCCATCCGGCGTTATTCGGACGCCGCGCTCGCCGTGATGGCCCAGTCGAGCGGCAGCGCGGAGGTGAGCTACGGCGAGCGCGTGCTCGAGAGCGTGCGGATCCAGGGCGTGACGCGCGAGTACGTGTTCTTTCCCACCTTCGACGCCGAGCGCGGCCGCCTCCTCACGCCCGCCGAGGTGGATCGCAAGCGCCCGGTCGCGCTGCTCGGCTGGCAGACGGCGGATCGGCTCTTCGGCGAGACCAGCCCCATCGACAAAGTCATCAGGATCGCCGGCACCCACTTCCGCGTCGTCGGGGTGAGCGCGAAGAAGGGCGCCATCTTCGGGCAGTCGCAGGACGAGTTCATCGTGATCCCGCTCGGCTGCTTCGACAAGATCTTCGGAGCGCGCACGGGGCTGCAGCTCACGGTGCGGCCCCGCGACCCGGCGCTCCTCAAGGTCGCCATGGACGAAGCGACGGTGGCGCTCCGGGTCGAACGGCGGCTGAAGCCGCGCGAGCCGGACAACTTCGGCATGTTCACCTCCGACACGATCCTGGACATCTATCATCAGGCCACGGCCGGCATCTTCGCCGTGCTGGTGGGCGTCGTGGCGCTGTCGCTCGTCGTGGGCGGCATCGTGATCATGAACATCATGCTCATGGTGGTGACCGAGCGGACGGGCGAGATCGGCCTGCGCAAGGCGCTCGGGGCGCGGCGGCGCGACATCCTCTGGCAGATCCTCACGGAGTCGATCACGCTGTCGACGACGGGCGGGCTGGTCGGCACGCTGCTGGGGTTCGGCGCCGCCCTGACGGTGAGCCGGCTGACGCCGCTGCCGGCCGCCGTCGAGCTCTGGTCGGTGGTGCTCGGGATCTCCATCACGGCGATCGTCGGATTGTTCTTCGGCCTCTACCCCGCCATGCGGGCCGCCGCGCTCGACCCGATCGAGGCGCTCCGGCGCGAATAGCCCCGCGATGCCCCTGCGCGCCGGTCTGTTCGCGGAAATCGTCGGAATGGCGCTCGACACGCTGCGGGCGAACAAGCTGCGCTCGGCCCTCACGGTCATCGGGATCGTGATCGGCATCACGTCGATCGTGGGGATGACGGCGCTCATCCGCGGCTTCGACGAGTCGCTGCGCGACTCGATCCGCGAGCTCGGGCCGAAGACGATCTTCGTGGCGAAGTTCAGCGGGATCAGCTTCGCGGCGGGCAAGGAGTTCACCGAGCTCATCAAGCGCCCGGTGCTCACGGTCGCCGACGCCAAGGCGATCGCGCGCGAGTGCCCGTCGGTGGCGATGGTGGACGTGTGGCTCGGCGCCTGGGGCCAGCCCACCCAGGAACGCGCCTACTACCGCGGCAAGCGCACGAAGGAACTCGCGGTCTTCGGTGCCACGCAGAACTTCGCCGCCGTGAACTTCCTCAAGCTCGAAGCCGGACGCTTCTTCAACGAGGGCGAGGTCCAGCGCCGGCGCCGCGTGGCCGTCCTGGGCCAGACCCCGTACCTCTCGCTCTTCGAGCACCTCGACCCGATCGGCAAGAAGATCCGGATCGGCCAGGACGAGTACACCGTGATCGGCGTCGCCGGCAAGCGCCCCAGCCCCGGCGGCTTCAACCTGGGCGCCGACGACTTCATCGTCATCCCCTACACCACCCACGAGAAGTACTACGGCCGCACCGGCGGCAGCGAGCAGATCCGCGTCCGCGGCGCCCGCGTGAGCGAGGCTCAGTTCCGAAGCGCCATGATCGCGGTCGTGCCCCGCGAGGAGGCGTCCCGCGAACAGGCCATGGAGGAGGTGCGAGAGGTCATGCGCGTGCGCCACGGCCTGCGCCTCGACCAGCCGGACGACTTCGACCTGATCACGCAGGACGCCGCCCTCAAGGTGTGGGATCAGGTCAGCCAGGCGACGTTCCTGGCCCTCGTCGTGATCTCCTCGATTGCCCTCATGGTGGGCGGCATCGGCGTGATGGCCATCATGACCATCAGCGTGACGGAGCGCACGCGCGAGATCGGCATTCGCAAGGCCCTCGGCGCGCGCCGCCGCGAAATCCTGTGGCAGTTCCTGGCCGAGGCGGTGTTCCTGACCTCGGCGGGCGGCGTCATGGGCATCCTGTTCGGCAGCGCGATCGGGCTCGTCGTCCACTGGGCGACACAGTTCCCCGTGTCGCTACCGTGGTGGTCCTTCGCGCTCGGCCTGGGCTTCTCGGCCTCCGTCGGCATCTTCTTCGGCCTGTACCCCGCCATCCGGGCCGCTCGGCTCGACCCGATCGAAGCGCTGCGCTACGAGTAGCGACCCCCGGTCAGCCGTCGAGGGTCGGCCGTCGGGCGGCGCGCCCGAAGGTGTGACGCAGCGCGAACTTGAGTATCATGGTGTGCTGGCCCACGACCTCGACGTCCCGACCGACGATGCTGTCGAGCGGTCGACCGGGGGCGTCACCGAGGCCGAGCGCAGGCGCGCGGGTCTCGTCGGGAGGATGACGGGCAGGCTTTTCGCTTCCAGGAGGTCCCACCCCTCATGAAAGTCTACGACGCGGCAGCCCTGAGAAACGTGGCGATCGTGGGCCACAGCGGCGCCGGCAAGACGCAGCTCGCCTCGGCGATGCTCTTCGATGCCGGCATGGTCAACCGACTCGGCCTCGTCGACGAAGGCACCACCGTGACGGACTACGACGAGGAGGCGATCGCGCGCAAACACACGCTGGGCGCCAGCGTCGCGTTCGCCGAGTGGGACCGCCACAAGATCAACCTCGTCGATACGCCCGGCATCGCGAACTTCCTGAGCGACGCGCGCGCCGCGCTGCGCGTCGTGGACCTGGCGGTCGTGGTGGTGGACGCCGTGGCGGGCGTCGAGGTCTCCACCGAGAAGGTCTGGGCCGCCGCCGACGAGCTGGAGCTGCCGCGCCTGGTCGTCCTGAACCGCCTGGACCGCGAGCGCGCGAGCCTGGCGCGCGCCCTCGACTCGCTCCGGGGTGCCTTCGGCCGGACGGTCGTCCCGATCCAGTGGCCCATCGGCGAGGAGAAGGCCTTCCAGGGGGTTCTCGATCTGGTCACCATGACTGCCTTCCGCTTCGCCGCCGACGGCACGGGCCGGTCGGAGACGGCCGAGATCCCCGCCGACCTGGTCGAGCCCGCGCAGGCGGCCCGGGCGGCGCTCGTGGAGATGGTGGCGGAAGCCGACGACGCCCTGATGGAACGGTTCTTCGAGGCCGGGACGCTCGCCGACGCGGAACTTATCAGCGGGCTGCGGCGGGCGGTGCACGCGCGGAAGATCTTCCCCGTCCTCTGCACGTCGGCCCTCGCCAACATCGGCGTCGGGCTGCTCGCCGACGCCATCGTGCAGTACGGTCCGTCGCCGGCCGACCGGCCCATTCGGGCCCGCCAGCGGTCGACGGGCGAGGAGGTCACGCTCGAGCCCACGGACACGGGACCGTGCAGCCTCTTCGTCTGGAAGACCATGGCGGACCCGTTCGCCGGCCGGATCACGCTGTTTCGCGTCCTGCGCGGCCTGGTCAAGGCCGACTCGACCGTCTACAACCTGACGCGGGACGTCGCGGAGCGCTTCGGTCACGTCTTTCTGTTGCAAGGCAAGCAGCAGGTGCCCGTGTCGGAGGTCCGCGCAGGCGACCTCGGGGCGGTGGCCAAGCTCAAGGACACGCTGACCGGCGATACGCTCGCCGACAAGGGCAGCGACGTCTCGCTGTCCCCGATCGCGTTCCCGGACCCGGTGCTGTCGTACGCGATCGAGCCGAAGACCCGCGGCGACGAGGACAAGATCAGCATGGCGCTGGCGCGGCTGCGCGAGGAGGATCCGGCGATCGCCTACGGGCGCGACGCCCAGACCAAAGAGCTGCTGCTCTCGGGCCAGGGTCAGATGCACATCGAGGTGACCGTCGCGAAGCTCAAGCGCCGGTTCGGGGTCGACGTGCACCTCAAGCTCCCGAGGGTCCCCTACCGGGAGACGATCACGGCGGCCACCGAGGCCCACGGTCGCCACAAGAAGCAGACGGGCGGCCACGGCCAGTTCGGCGACTGCAAGATTCGCGTGGAGCCGCTGCCGCGCGGCGCCGACTTCGAGTTCGTCGACGACATCTTCGGGGGCGCGATCCCTCGACAGTTCATCCCGGCGGTCGAGAAGGGCATCCAGGAAGCGCGCATGAAGGGCTATCTCGCGGGCTACCCGGTGGTCGACTTCAAGGTGACGGTCTTCGACGGGCAGTTCCACCCGGTCGACTCGAACGAGCTCTCGTTCAAGCTGGCAGGCTCGCTGGCCTTCAAGGACGCCATGTCGCGCGCCAAGCCGACGCTGCTCGAGCCGGTGATGGACGTCGAGGTCTACGCGCCGAGCGAGTGCGCCGGCGACGTGATGGGCGACCTGAACGGCCGCCGCGGGCGCATCAGCGGCATGGAGACCCGCGGCCAGACCACCGTCATCCGCGCGCAGGTTCCGATGGCCGAGATGCTGACCTACGAGCAGACCTTGACGTCGGTGACCGGGGGGCGCGGCACCTACAGCATGGAATTCTCCCACTACGAGGAGGTGCCGGCGCACCTGCAGGCGAAGATCATCCAGGCGGCGAGAGCCGCGAAGGGCGAAGAGGCCGAGGCGCAGGCGTAGCGGCGCGCCGGTCGCCTAGCCGATCTTCTTGCTGGCGGCCCCGCGCGTCGCGGCCTTGGCCTTGGACGCCGTGGCGCTCTTGGCCTTCGATTCCTCGGCCTTGGCCGCCTCGACCTCCTTGGCGGCCTCGGCGTCGGCCGGTGTCTCGCGCCGCCCGCGCAGCCGTTCGGCGGCGGCCCGCAGCCGCCCGCGGACCGTCTTGGGCTTGGGTGCCTCCTCGGCGGTCACGCCGGCCGCCTTCGGCGTGTACTCGCTCCCCACCAGTTCGACCTGCGCCAGCTCCGCGCCGTCGCCGCGCCGGTAGCCGAGCCGAAGGATGCGCGTGTAGCCCCCGGGACGTCCGGCGAACCGCGGCGCGATCGTCGCGAACAGCTTCGCCAGCACCGCGCGGTCCGGGATGTCGCGGCGCACGAGGCGCCGCGCGTGCACGGCGCGCCCGTCGCCGGCCGCCAGGCCCCGCTTGGCGATGGTGATGAGGCGCTCGACGAACGGCCTCAGCGCTTTGGCACGCGCCAGGGTCGTCTCGATGCGCTCGTGACGCAGCAGCGCCTGGGCCTGGTTGCGGAGGAGCGCCAGGCGGTGCTCGGTGACCCGGCCGAGCTTGCGATGCGCGACTCGATGCCGCATGACTCCTACTCCGACGTCGGCCGGCTCGCCGGCTGGTCGAGCCGCATCCCCAGGCTCAACCCCAGCGTGGCCAGGATGTCCTTGATCTCGTTCAGCGACTTGCGCCCGAAGTTCTTCGTCTTGAGCATTTCCCCCTCGGTCTTCTGCACGAGCTCCCGGATCGTCCGGATGTTGGCGTTCTTCAGGCAGTTGTACGACCGCACGGAGAGCTCCAGCTCCTCGACGCTCTTGTCGAGGTGCTCGTTGAGAATCGGGCGCGCCGGCTCGGCCGCGCCCTCGGCCGCCTGCTCGGGCACCTCCTCGAGGGAAATGAAGATGTTCAGGTGGTCGCGGATCAGCTTGGCGGCGAGCGAGACCGCGTCGCGCGGTGTCACCGCGCCGTTGGTCCAGACGTCGAGCGTGAGCTTGTCGTAGTCGGTAGTCTGGCCAAGGCGCGCCGCCTCGACGAGGTAGTTGACCTTCTTGACCGGCGAGTGCACCGAATCGAGGGGGATCCACCCGATGCCGAGGTCCTCGTCGAAGTTCCGGTCAGCCGACACGTAGCCGCGCCCGCGCTTGACCCGCATCTCCAGGACCAGCCGGCCCCCTTCCGAGACCGTCGCCACGTGGGCGTCGGGCTCGAGAATCTCGACGTCGGCGTCGGTCTCGATCTGCTGCGCCTTGACCTCCCCCGGGCGATCCACGCGCAGGTAGAGCGTCTTCATCCGGTCGCCGTGTAGCTTGAGGGGAATCTGCTTCAAGTTCAGGATGACATCCGTGGCGTCCTCGACCACGCCCGGAATCGGCGAGAACTCGTGGAGCACGCCCTCGATCTTGACCGCCGTGATGGCCGCGCCCTCGATCGAGGACAGCAGGACGCGCCGGAGCGCGTTGCCGATCGTGGTCCCGAAGCCCCGCTCGAACGGCTGGGCCCAGAAGCGCCCGAACCGATCCGTCAACGTGTCGCGCTCGAACTCCAACCGCTTCGGACGCTGGAACCCTTTCCACAACATGAGTGTGATCCTCCCCGCTCTGAGCGCTCGGCACCCGGCTCCCAGCCGTCGGTTCGGCCATCGGCGCCACCGAGCCGAAGACCGACCTCTGGGCGCTGAGCGCTACTTGGAATACAACTCCACGATCAACTGCTCCTGCACCGGCAGGTTGATCTGATCGCGGGTCGGCAGCGCGGCCACGCGCCCGGCGCGCCGCTCGGCGTCGAACTCGAGCCACGCCGGAATGCCGCGCCCCTTGACCTCTTCCAGGGCGTGCTGGATCGTCGCCTGTTCGGCGCTCGCCGGCCGCACCCCAATGACGTCCCCGGCGCGCACGCAGTACGACGGGATGTCGACCTTGCGGCCGTTGACGACGACGTGCCCGTGGCGGACGAGCTGCCGGGCCTGCGGCCGCGACGTCGCCAGCCCCAGGCGGTAGACCACGTTGTCGAGTCGACGCTCGAGCAGCTGCAGGAGCGTCTCGCCCGTGACGCCTCGCTGCCGCTCGGCCGCCTCGAAGTACCGGCGGAACTGATGCTCGAGCACGCCGTACATCCGCTTGACCTTCTGTTTCTCGCGGAGCTGCAGGCCATAGCCCGCGAGCTTGGCCCTGCGCCCCCGGCCGTGCTGTCCGGGCGGTACGTTCCGCCGCTCGACCGCGCACTTCTCCGTGTAGCAGCGTTCGCCCTTGAGAAACAGCTTCATGCCCTCGCGCCGGCACAGCCGGCACGTCGCACCACTGTAACGTGCCATCGCTTCGTCCCCTTCTCCGTCTCGCGTCCCGCGCCGCCGCGCGGCACCCGCACCCGCCGCCGACCGGACGCCCGCCGACCGCTCAGACGCGCCGCCGCTTCGGCGGCCGGCACCCGTTGTGCGGGATCGGCGTCACGTCCCGAATCGACCGGACGGTAAGGCCCACCGCCTGGAGCGCCCGGATCGCCGACTCGCGCCCGGCCCCGGGGCCCTTGACGCGCACGTCGAGTGTTCGCATCCCCAACCCTTTGGCGGCGTTCCCGGCGGCGATCGCCGCCTGCGTGGCGGCGAAGGGCGTCCCCTTGCGCGAGCCCTTGAAGCCGATGGCGCCCGCGCTCGACCGGGCCACGACGTTGCCGTCGGTGTCCGTGATGGTCACGAGCGTGTTGTTGAAGCTGGCCAGGATGTGGGCCAGGCCGTGGTGCACCACGCGCTTCTCGCCGCGCTTCTTGAACGTCTTCTTCTTCCTGGGCTTCTTCCCCGCCTCCGGGGCCGCCCCGCCAACGGGAGGTTCCGTTTTCGCCATAGGTCACACCGTCTTCTTCTTCGCGATCGCGCCCTTCCGCGGCCCCTTCCGCGTCCGCGCGTTGGTCCGCGTGCGCTGCCCCCGCACGGGCAGGTTGCGCCGGTGCCGGAGGCCGCGATAGCTGCCAATCTCGATCAGGCGCTTGATGTTCATCGAGACTTCCTTGCGGAGGTCGCCTTCCACCCCGCCCTGTTCCTCGATGACCCGGCCGATCTTGCGCACGTCCTCCTCGGAGAGGTCCTTCACCCGGATGTCGGGGTTCACGCCGGCCGCCGCCAGGATGTCGTTGGCGCGCTTCCGCCCGATGCCGTAGATGTACGTGAGACCGATCTCGATGCGTGAGCCTCTCGGCAAGTCGACGCCTGCGATTCGAGCCATAGTCTGTGGTCCTCGTCCGATCCCGATCTATCCCTGTCGCTGCTTGTGCTTCGGGTTCGTGCAGATCACCCGCACGACGCCCCGGCGACGCACGATCTTGCAGTTCGCGCAAATCCGCTTCACCGACGCTCGAACCTTCATCGCCTCATCTCCCTCGCCGGGTCGGGGCGTCGCCCCCGAGCCTGGCTCGGTCGCTCCCCACCGACTCAGGCCGCCCCGACCTCGTCGTCGGGCGCGGGCCCCGAGGCCCCGGGCCCCAACCGCCGGGTGATGCGCCCGCGCGTGCGGTCGCGCGCCGTCAGCTCGACAGCCACCCGGTCGCCGGCGAGCACGCGGACGAAGTTGCGGTCCACGGCGCGCGCCGCGTGGGCCACGAGCTCGCGCCGGTCGTCCAGGACGACCCGGTAGAGGCCGCGCGGCAGCACCTCGACCACCACGCCCGCCAGCGTGACCGCGCTCTTCACGCCCGCATCGCCCGCACGCCGTCGGCCACCGTCAGGATCCGCGGCCCGTTGGCGGTCACGGCGACGGTGTGCTCGAAGTGCGCCGACAGGCTGCCGTCCTTCGTGACGGCGGTCCACCCGTCGGCGAGCACTTTCACGCCGGGCCGCCCGGCGTTCACCATGGGCTCGATCGCGAGCACCATGCCCTCGGCCAGCCGGGGCCCGCGGCCCGGCTCGCCGTAGTTGGGGATCTGCGGCTCCTCGTGGAGCTGGGTCCCGATGCCGTGCCCCACGAACTCCCGCACCACCGAGAACCCCTGGCCTTCCACGACCCGCTGGATCGCGTGGCTGATGTCGGAGACGCGCGCGCCGACGCGCACGCACCCGATGGCCTCGGCGAGCGCCGCCTCTGTCACGCGCAGCAGGCGCGCGGCCTCGTCCGAGATCCGCCCGACGCCGACCGTGACTGCCGCATCGCCATAGAAGCCGTCCAGCACGACGCCCATGTCCAGCGAGACGATGTCCCCTTCGACGAGCCTCCGGTCGGACGGGATGCCGTGCACGACCTGCTCGTTCACCGACGCGCACAACGTGGCGGGGTACCCCCGGTACCCCTTGAACGCCGGCCGCGCGCCGGCCTCGCGGATCCGCCGCTCGGCGAGCGCGTCGAGCTCCCGCGTCGTGACGCCCGGCGAGGCGACCGACGCCAGCTCCGCGAGGATCCGCGCCACGAGGGCGTTGGCCGCCGCCATGCGCTCGAGCTCCACCGGCGACTTGCACACGATGGCCACACGCCGCCTCACGCGCGGCAGCCCGCCGCGACCGACGTGACGGCTGCCTCGATGGCCGCGGCCACGGCCTCGGGCGGCTGGTCGCCGTCGACCGACCGGAACGTCGGCCGGTCGCGGTAGAACTCGACGAGCGGCCGCGTCGCCCGCGCGTAGGTCTTCAGCCGCTCGCGCACCACGGCTTCGCTGTCGTCGCTGCGCTGCACGAGGTGGCCCCCGCAGCGCGCGCACGCGGCCAGAGCCCGCTCGTCCGGACCTGCGTTGGCCCCACAGCGGCTGCAGATCCGACGGGCCCGGAGGCGTTCGACCAGCACGTCCTCCGGCACCACGATATCGACGACGACCAGCGGTCCGCGCCGCGCCAGGAGCACGTCGAGCGCCGCCGCCTGGCCCGTCGTCCGCGGAAAGCCGTCCAGCACGAACCCGGCCTGGGCGTCAGGCTGCGCCAGGCGCTCCCGCACGATCCCGATCATGACGTCGTCGCTCACCAGCGCGCCTGCGGCCATCGTCGCCCGCGCGGCCCGACCGAGCGGCGTGTCGCGCTCGACCGCCTCGCGCAGGATGTCCCCCGTCGAAACCCGCGGGATGTGGTGGCGCCGGGCGAACAACTCCGCCTGCGTCCCCTTCCCGGCCCCGGGCGGCCCCAGCATGACCACATTCAATGGACCGCTCACCGCTCGCCCCGAGCCGCCGCGGGTCTAGCCGCGCCGGCCCCGAATCCGCGTCCGCTTCATGAACCCGTCATAATGCCGCATGATGAGCTGCGACTCGACCTGCTGCACGGTGTCCATCGCCACGCCGACGACGATGAGCGTGGACGTCCCGCCGAAGTAGAACTGCACACCCATCCCTTCCGTGATCACCCGCGGCAGCAGGGCGTCGAGCTGCTCCCCGACGAAGGGAATCGACGCCACCTTGAAGCCGGTGAGCAGCCACTCGGGCAGAATCGCGATGACCGCCAGATAGAGCCCCCCAACCAGCGTGATGCGCGCGAGGATCGTGTCGATGTACTCGGCCGTCCGCTTGCCCGGTCGGATGCCGGGCACGAACCCGCCGTACTTGCGCATGTTCTCCGCCACGTCGTCGGGATTGAAGATGATCGCCGTGTAGAAGTACGCGAAGAAGATGATGAGGGCGACGAAGAACAGGTTGTAGAGCGGCTCGCCATAGCCGAGCGCCCGCACGACGCGATCCATGACACCCTCCTGCCCGAACACCGGCGCGAGGGCAGAGGGAAACGTCAGGATGGACGAGGCGAAAATGACGGGCATGACGCCGCCCGTGTTCACCTTGAGCGGGATGTGCGTGCTGGCGCCGCCGTACATGCGACGACCCACCACCCGCTTGGCGTACTGCACCGTGACCCGTCGGTGTCCACGCTCCATGAACACGATGGCCCCGACGACCACGACCATCATGACCACCAGGAACACGAGCCGGAACAGGCTCATCTGCGCCGTCGCCACCTGCTCCAGCGTCTGAACCACCGCGCGCGGGAAGCCCACCACGATGCCCGCGTAGATGAGCAGCGACATGCCGTTGCCCACGCCCCGCTCGGTGATCTGCTCGCCCAGCCACATGACGAAGCCGGACCCGGTCGTCAGGGTGAGCACCGTCAGGAAGCGGAATCCCCAACCCGGGTGCGGCACGAGGGGGAGCCCCCCGGCGATGGCCGTCTGGCGCTCGAGGAACACCGCGATGCCGAGCGACTGGACGATGCTGATGAGCAGCGTCCCGTAGCGGGTGTACTGGGTGATCTTGCGCCGGCCGAGCTCGCCCTCCTTCGACAGCCGCTCGAGATAGGGCGACACGACCGTGAGGAGCTGCAGGATGATCGACGCGCTGATGTACGGCATGATGCCGAGCGCGAAGATCGTCATCTGCCGCAGGCTCCCGCCGGTGAACATGTCGTAGAGCCCGAACATCGTGTTGCTGAGTTGACGCGTCAACTCGGAGAGCGCCTGCGGGTCGATGCCCGGCGTCGGGATGTGACACCCGACCCGGAAGACGCCGAGCAGCGCCAGCGTGAAGAGGACCCGATTGCGCAGGTCCGGCACCGCCACGATGTTCTTGACGCTCTCGATCACGGCCTACCTCGCCACCACCTCGGCGGTCCCGCCCGCCGCCCGGATGCCCGCCGCGGCACGCTCGCTGAACTTGTGCGCCTTGACCACGAGCGGCTTCGTCAGCTCACCTCGGCCTAGCACTTTGATCGGCGCGCGGCGGTCGCTCGCCAGCCCCACCGCCCGCAGCCGCTCGGGCGTCACCTCGGCCCCGGCCTCGAACCGCGCTTCGAGCGCGTCGAGGTTCACCACCTCGTACTCCACGCGGAACGGGTTGTGGAACCCCCGCTTCGGCACGCGGCGATGCAGCGGCATCTGCCCGCCCTCGAAGCCGCGCTTGCGCTTGAAGCCGGAGCGCGACTTGGCGCCCTTGTGCCCGCGCCCGGCCGTCTTGCCGTGCCCCGACCCCGGTCCGCGCCCGACACGCTTCGGCGCGTGCTTGGCGCCCTTCGGGGGGCGAAGGTGACTCAGATCCATGCCTCACCCCTGTTCACTCGCCTCGGGCGGGGTCCCCTGCCCCCCACCCGCCTCCACCTCGACCAGGTGCTGCACCTTGCGAATCATGCCGCGCGTCTCCGGCGTATCGGGCCGCTCCACACGCTGCCCGACCCGACGCAACCCGAGCCCGCGGACCACCGCTCGCTGCTTGCGGTCGAAGCCGATCGGACTCCGCACGAGCGTGATCGTGATTCGTCCCGGCGCCCCTGCCTGTTCTCCCATCCCGCCTCGCCCCTCCGTGCGGTCCGCCGTCTAGGCGCCGATGAGCTCCTCCAGCCGCTTGCCGCGCAGCCGCGCCAGCGTCACGGGATCCTTGAGCGCCTGGAGCCCCGCGAACGTCGCCCGCACGACGTTGTGCGGATTCGCCGACCCGATGGACTTGGTCAACACGTTCGTGATCCCCGCCGATTCCACCACGGCGCGAACGGCGGCCCCGGCGATGACGCCCGTGCCCTCCGGCGCCGGCTTGAGCAGCACCTGCCCCGAGCCGAAGCGCCCCACGACCGGGTGGGGAATGGTGGTGCCCTGGAGGGGGACGCGAATGAGCGCCTTCTTCGCCGCTTCGATGGCCTTCTTGATCGCCGACGGCACTTCCTTCGCCTTGCCCACGCCGAACCCCACCACGCCGTGCCCGTCGCCCACGACTACCAGGGCGCTGAAGCTGAGATTCTTGCCGCCCTTGACGACCTTCGTGACGCGGTTGATCGACACGACCGTGTCGCGCAGATCGAGCTGCGACGGGTCGATCTTCTCTCGTGTTGTGTACGTCATGGCTCACCTGTGGCGAGGAGGCTTGCTCGCCAGCGCCTGGGGCCCCACCCCGCTCGCCTCGGCCTCGCCCCCCGCCGCGCGCCTGGCACCGCCAGCACCGCGCGTCTAGAACTTGAGGCCGGCCTGCCGGGCCGCCTCAGCCAGCGCACGCACCCGCCCGTGATACTTCACGCCGCCACGGTCGAAGACAACCTGCTCAATGCCGCGGGCGAGCAGCCGCTCGGCAATGACCTTGCCCAGCACGCTGGCCCCACTCTTGTTGCCAGGCCGCGCCGGGGGCGCCACGAGCGCCCGGACAGCCGGCTCCGCTGTCGACGCCGACACGATCGTGCGCCCCGCCAGGTCGTCGATCACCTGGGCGTGGATGTGCGCGAGGGTGCGGCAGACCGCCAGGCGCGGCCGATCGGGCGTGCCGACGAGCCGCTTGCGCTGGCGCAACCGGATCCGCTCGCGCCGGTCCCGTTTGGTCTTGACTCGCATTACTCACCTTGGGCGGGGGCCCCTGCACCCCGCCAAGCGCCGTCGCTCGCGGGGGCCCCTCGCGCCCCGCTCCGCTCCGGCGCGCCTCTTCTCTCACCTTGGGCGGGGGCCCCTGCACCCCGCCAAGCGCCGTCGCTCGCGGGGACCCCTCGCGCCCCGCGTATCTTCCTGCCGGCGGGGCCCCACCCCCGCTCGCCACGGGCCTCGCGTTTGCGCGCGCGCCCCGTCGGCGCCGCTACGCTCCGGTCTTGCCCACCTTCTTCTTCAACACCTCGCCGGTGTACCGGATCCCCTTCTGCTTGTACGGGTCCGGCCGGCGCAGCGCGCGAATATTCGCCGCCACCTGGCCGACGAGCTGCCGGTCTGCCCCGGTGACGGTGATGTGCGTCTGCTTGTCGACGGTAATGTCGATGCCAGGCGGGATGTCGAAGACGACCGGATGGGAGTAGCCGAGCGAGAAGATCACCTGCCGACCCTTGACCTCGGCGCGATAGCCGACCCCGAAGATGTCGAGATCTTTGCGAAACCCCTCCGTAACGCCCTTGACCGCGTTCGCCACCAGGCTCCGCGCGAGCCCATGGAACTTCGACAACTCCTCGTCGTCGCGGACCGGCGTGGCGACGAGTTGACCGTCGCGCTGCTCGCAGACGATGCCGGCCGGCAGCGGCTGGCGCAGCGTGCCCTTCGGCCCGCGGACCTCGACGGCCGCGGGCTCGATGGTCACGGCGACGCCCGGAGGCAGCGGAATGGGCTTCTTGCCGATTCGAGACATGGTGACCAGCTTCCAGCTCCCAGCGTCCCTTCTACCAGATCGTGCACAGCACTTCGCCGCCGATGCCGGCTTGCTTCGCCTCCCGGCCAGTCATGACGCCGCGGGAGGTCGTCAAGATCGCCGTGCCGAGACCGGCGAGCACCTCGGGCACCTCGTCCCGGCCCGCGTAGACGCGGCGTCCCGGCCGGCTCACCCGCCGGAGCCCGGAGATGACGCGCTCGCCGCGGGGTCCGTACTTCAAGAACACCCGCAGCACCGGACCCGGACGTTCACCGGGCTTCGCCTCGAGCACCTTGTAGCCGAGGATGTAGCCCTCGCGCTCGAGAATCCGCGCGATTTGCTGCTTCAGCTTCGAGTGGGGCACGTCGACGCGGGGCTGCCTCGCCATCGAGGCGTTGCGAATCCGCGTCAGCATGTCGGCGATCGGATCGGTCATATCTCGGTTCCCGACTCCCGGCGTCCAGCTCCCCGCCCGACGGACGGGCCGCCAGACGCGGCGAGCGCTTCTACCAGCTACTCTTGATCACGCCGGCGATCTGCCCCTCGAGAGCGAGGCGGCGGAAACACAGACGACAGAGCGCGAACTTCCGCAGATACCCGCGGGGCCGGCCGCACATGCGGCACCGGTTCCGCAGGCGCACCTTGAACTTCGGTGCCTTCCGCTCCTTCGCCATCTTTGCGATCGTAGCCATGGGACCGCTTCTCGCTTCTCGGTTCTCGCTTCTCGGTTCTCGGTTCTCGCTTCTCGACGCGCGAGCTGACCGCGGCGCCCTCCGCTCAGCTCGCCCTGAAGGGCATGCCCAGCAACTGCAGCAGCCGCCGCGCCTCCTCGTCGCGCCTCGCCGTCGTGACCACCGTCACGTTCATGCCGCGCGTCTTGTCCGCCTTCAGGTAGTCGACTTCGGGAAAGATCAGCTGGTCCCGCAAGCCGAGCGTGTAATTGCCGCGGCCGTCGAAGCCGCGAGGCGACACCCCTCGAAAGTCCCGCACGCGCGGCAGCGCGATGGTGATCAGACGGTCGAGAAACTCGTACATCCGCTCGCCCCTGAGGGTGACCATCACGCCGATCGGCATGCCCTTGCGCACCTTGAACTGCGCGATCGACTTGCGCGCGCGGCGGACCACCGGTTTCTGTCCGGTGATCCGGGCCAGCTCGTCGGCCCCGGCGTCGATCGCCTTGATGTTCTCGGTGGCCTCCCCCAACCCCATGTTCACCACGATCTTCTCGATCTTGGGCACCGCCATGACGTTCCGGTACCCGAACTCCTGGCGGAGCGCCGGGACGACTTCCTTCAGATACCGCTCCCTCAGCCGGCTCATTTGTCCAGGACTCCCTCGCACTTGCGGCACACCCGCACCTTCCGCCCGTCGCCGAGCAGGCGCCGGCCGACCCGCGTCGGAGCGCCGCACTCGGGGCAGACGATCTGAACGTTCGAGGCGTGGACCGACGCCTCGCGCTCAACGATCCCGCCCTTGACGTTCCGAGCGGGGTTCGGCTTGGTGTGCCGCTTGACGAAGTTCACGCCCTCGACGATCACCCGAGTGCGCTCGGGCAGCACCTTGAGGACACGTCCGCGCTTGCCCCGGTCCTTGCCGGCGATGACGAGCACGGTGTCGTTCTTCCGCACAGGCGTCCGAAGTCGCGACATGGCGGCCTTCCGCCCTCGGCTCTCGGCGGCCAGCGCCCAGCCCCCGGCCGGCTGGGGTCTGACCGCCTGGAGCGGCTAGAGCACCTCCGGCGCGAGCGACACGATCTTCATGAACTTGCGCTCGCGCAACTCGCGGGCGACCGGACCGAACACGCGCGTGCCGACCGGCTCTCCCTGGTCGTTGATGAGCACGGCGGCATTCCGGTCGAACCGAATGTAACTGCCGTCCTTGCGCCGATATTCCTTGCGCGTCCGGACGATCACGGCCTTGACCACCTGGCCCTTCTTGATGGGCGAATCGGGCGCAGCCTCCTTGACCGACGCCGTCACGACGTCGCCCAGCCGCGCATAACGCCCCGTCGATCCGCCGATCGGGTTGATGACCGCGATTTTCCGTGCGCCCGAGTTGTCGGCGACGTCGAGCAGCGTGCGCATCTGGACCATAGCTCTCGGCCCTCAGCTCTCAGCTTCCCGTTGGCAGCGTCCGGCCCGCTGCGCTCACACCTGTTTCGCCCGCTCCACGACCCGCGTGACGATCCACCGCTTGCGGCGGCTGAGCGGCCGGCTCGCCACGACCGCCACGCGGTCACCCACCTTCGCCTCGTTGTGCTCGTCGTGGGCCAGCAACGTCGACGTGCGGCGCCTGGCCTTCCCGTAGAGCGGGTGGCGGACCTGCCGCTCCACCGCCACCACCACGGTCTTTTGCATCTTGTCGCTGACCACGACGCCGATCGCCTGCGCCTTCGCTCCCATGTTCGGGCGTCCCCTCACCGCTCGGTGGCAGTCCCCTCGCCGCCGGCCGGCTCCTGGCGCGCGGTCCGGCCGGCGCCCTGCGTCTTCTCGCGCAGCACGGTCAAAACCCGCGCCAGGTCCCGCCTGGTTGGCCGCAGCTTGTGAGCCGCCTCGGCCTGCCCCATGGCCTTCTGCACCCGCAGCCGGAACAACTGGTCCTCGAGGTCCCGCGCGCGCGCGCGCAGATCCTCGAGCCCGGTCTCTCGCAGCTCCGACGCCTTCATGACGCGCTCCCTTCGCCGAGACGCGTGGCAATGCGCGTCCGGATCGGCAGCTTCGCCGCCGCCAACCGCATCGCCTTGCGCGCCTCGTCCTCGGGAATCCCTTCCATCTCGAACAGGATGCGGCCCGGCCGCACGACGGCCACCCAGAACTCGGGGGCGCCTTTGCCCTTGCCCATGCGCGTTTCCTGGGGCTTCTTGGTCACCGGCTTGTCGGGAAACACGCGCACCCAGATCTTGCCGCCGCGCTTGATGAACCGGGTCATGGCCACCCGCGCCGCCTCGATCTGGCGGTCCGTGAGCCAGCAGGGCTCGAGAGCCTTCAAGCCGTAATCGCCGAAGGCGACCTGGGCCCCGCGCCAGGCCTTGCCCCTCATCCGGCCGCGCTGCTGCTTGCGGTACTTGACCTTCTTCGGCATCAGCATGGCTCACGCCCTCGCCGCCGGACGCCGCGGCGCTCGATAGTCTTCCTCGCGGCCCACCCGCGGCTGCAACCGCTCGCCCTTGTAGAGCCACACCTTCACGCCGATGCTCCCGTAGGTCGTGTACGCCTCGGCGAAGCCGTAGTCGATGTCGGCCCTGAGCGTCTGCAGCGGCAACTGGCCGTGGAGATACCACTCGGACCGCGCGATTTCCGCGCCGTTCAGGCGGCCCGAGACGCGCACCTTGATCCCCCGCGCCCCGAACCTGAGCGCCGACTCGACGGCCTTGCGCATCGCGCGCCGGAAGGCTACGCGCTTTTCGAGCTGCAACGCGACCGACTCGGCGATGAGTTGGGCGTCCAGCTCGGGCTTCTGGATCTCCTGGATGTTGATGAAGACCTCGCGATTCGTCCGCTTCTGGATCTCCTGCTTGAGCTTGTCGACCTCCGTCCCCTTGCGTCCGATCACGATGCCGGGCCGCGAGGTGTGGATGTCGATCTTCAGCTTGTTCGCCGCCCGCTCGATCTCGATGCGCGAGACCCCCGCGTGCGCGAACCGCTCCTTCAGGCTCCGGCGGAGCGCCAGATCCTCGTGCAACAGCGCGGCGTAGTCGCGATCGGCGAACCATCGCGACAGCCACGTCCGGTTGAAGCCCAGCCGGAACCCATACGGGTGAACCTTCTGCCCCATGCCCGGCCCCTATGCTTTCTGCGCGCTTCGCTCGACCGCCCGCGCCCGGCGGCCCCGATCGGGCCGCGGGTGCCCCGACGCGGCGGCCGTCCCCTCCGGCCGCTCGGCCACCCCGATCGTGATGTGCGCGGTACGCTTGAGCACGCGGAACGCCCGCCCCATCGGCGCGGGCCTCACTCGCTTCATCGACGGACCCTGGTTCGCGTGGCAGCGCGCCACGTAGAGCTGGTCGACGTCGCCGCCGAAGCCCTCCCGCTGGCGGGCGTTCGCCACGGCCGACCGCAGGGCCTTCTCGATCTCCCGCGCCACGGCCTTCCGGCTGAATCGCAGCACGGCGAGGGCCTCCTCGACGCTCCGCCCTCGAATCAGGTCGAGCACGAGCTTCGCCTTCTGCGCCGACGTCCGGACGTAGCGCGCCGTGGCGTGCGCCTCGATCATCGCCTCAGCTCCCCTTCGGGGCCGCAGCCGGAGCCGCCGCCGCGGCCGCGGCCTTCTCCGCCTTGGTCGTGTGCCCCTTGAACTGCCGCGTGGGCGCGAACTCCCCGAGCTTGTGCCCGACCATGTTCTCCGTCACGTACACCGGGATGAACTTCTTCCCGTTGTGCACGGCGATGGTATGGCCGACCATCTCCGGGACGATGGTCGACCGTCGCGACCACGTCTTGATGACCTTCTTCTCGCCTGCCCGGTTCATGATCTCCACCTTTTCCAGCAGGTGGTAGTCGATGAATGGGCCCTTCTTGAGTGAGCGGCTCATTTCTCACCTGCGGCGGGGTCCCCTGCCCCCCGCCTAGCGGTCGCGCTCGCGGGGCCCCCACGCCCCGCGCCGCGCGCCCGCCTCCCTTCTCTCCCCTGCGGCGGGGTCCCCTGCCCCCCGCCCAAACCGGCTCACGGCACTCACCGCTCCGCATGCAGGCTTCCCGGGCCACCCGCGTGCCCGCGAGGCGACCTACTTGGCCCTCCGTTGCACGATCAGCCGATCGCTCGGCTTGCGGCGGCGCGTCTTGTACCCCTTGGTCGGCAGGCCCCACGGCGACACCGGATGCCGACCCCCTGACGTCTTGCCCTCGCCGCCGCCGAGCGGGTGGTCGACCGGGTTCATGGCGACGCCCCGCACGTGCGGGCGCCGCCCCAGCCACCGGCTTCGACCCGCCTTGCCGACCGAGACGTTCTCGTGGTCGAGATTGCCGACCTGACCGATCGTGGCCATGCAATCCATGTGGAGCCGGCGGATCTCGCCCGACGGCATCTTCACCGAGACGTACTGGCCCTCCTTGGCCACGACCTGGACCGCGGCGCCGGCGCTCCGGGCGATCTGCCCGCCCTTGCCGGGCCTGAGCTCGACGTTGTGGACGAGCGTGCCGAGCGGGATGTTGCGCAGGGGCAACGCATTGCCCGGCAGGATATCCACATCGTCGCCGGCCACGATCGTGTCGCCTACCTTCAGGCCGAGCGGCTGCAGGATGTAGCGCTTCTCGCCGTCCGCGTAGGTTACGAGCGCGATGCGCGCCGAGCGATTCGGGTCGTATTCGATCGTCGACACCTTCGCGGGGATGTTGCGCTTGTCCCGCTTGAAGTCGATGTTCCGGTAGGCACGCTTGTGGCCGCCGCCCCGCCACCACGCCGTGATCTCGCCGTGGTGGTCCCGTCCGCCGGACTTCGGGAGCGGCTCGGTCAGGGGCTTGTACGGCTCCCGGGCCGTGATTTCGTCGAAGGTCTGCACCGTCTGAAAGCGGCGCCCCGGCGACGTCGGCTTGAAACTGCGAATCGGCATGTGCGTGCTCCCCCGACTCCCGAACCGCGAACCGCCACGCTCCGAGCGCTTAGCTCCCCTCGAGGAAATCCGGGACCTTCTCGCCGGGCCGCAGCCGGACGTACGCCCGCTTCCAGTCGGGCCGTCGCCCGACGTACCGGCCCTGACGCTTCACCTTGCCGTGGACGATGGCCGTGCGCACGCTGGCGACCTTCGCGCCGAGGAGGTGCTCGACGGCCTGCCGGATCTCGACCTTGGTCGCCCGCCGCGCCACCTCGAAGACGATCGTCCGCGCCGCATCGCGCAACCCGGCCGTCTTCTCCGTGACGATCGGTCGCCGAATGACGTCGGTCTGCTTCATCGCTCACCGTGGCGCGGGACCCTCGACCCCGCGCCCTCATCTAGACGCCGCGTCACGCGAGCGCCGCCTGCAGCCGCTCGAGCGCGGCCCGGGTCACGACCACGCGTCGGCTGTCCACCACGTCTCGCGCGGTCAGCTCGCGGGCCGCCACCACGCGGACGCCGCTGAGGTTGCGCATCGCCAGCGTCACGCCTGCCTCGGGGCGCACGTCCACCACGACCACCTTCTTGCCCGCGGGCGGCATGGCCCCCAACCGCGCCAGCAGCGCGGCGGCGGCTCGGGTCTTCCGCTCGTCGAGCGCCAGCCGGTCGACCACGATCACGCCCCCCTCGCGAATCTTCTGCCCGAGGGCATCCCGGAGCGCCCCGCGCACCACCTTGCGGGGCAACGCGTACGAATAATCGCGCGGTTGCGGGCCGAAGACGGTGCCTCCCTTGCGCCAGAGCGGGTTGCGGATCTCGCCGACGCGGGCGCGCCCCGTCCCTTTCTGCCGCCACGGCTTGCGGCCGCTCCCGCTCACGAGGGCGCGATTCTTCGTGGCGTGCGTCCCGCGCCGCTCGCAGGCGTTCTGGTGGACCACCGCCTCCCAGATCACGTCGGGTTTCACCCGGCCGCCGAACACCTGGTCGCTCAGGTCGATCGAACCGACCTTCTCGTTCTGCGCGTTCACCACGTCGAGGTGCATGTGGGCTTCCCGCTGTCTACTTCTTCCCCTGCGCCGGCTTCTCCGGGAGAGGCTGCGGCCCGCGATGCGGAGCCGCCGCCTTACGCACGACCAGGTAGCCCCCGGGCGCGCCCGGTACGGCGCCTTCGACCACGAGCAGGTGGTTCGCGGGGTCCACGCGGAGCACCTTCAGGTTGCGCACCGTCACGCGGTCGCCGCCCATGCGCCCCGCCATGCGCATTCCCTTGATGACGCGCGAGGGGAACGACGAGGCCCCGATCGACCCGGGGGCGCGGTGAAACATCGACCCGTGGGTCGCCTCGCCGCCGCGGAAATGGTGGCGCTTGACGACGCCCTGGTAGCCGCGGCCCCGGCTCGTCCCGATGACGTCGACCTGCTCGCCGGCCGCGAACAGCGACACGAGCACCTGGTCGCCGGGCTTCGCCGGGTCCCCGCCGGCGACCACGCGCACCTCGCGGCGCACCTTCGTGGGCGGCACGCCGGCCCGCTTGTAGAGGCCCGCCACCGGCTTGGTCACCTTCGCGGGCCGCCCTTCGACCAGACCGAGCTGCACGGCGTCGTAGCCGTCCTTGGGCGCGGTTTTGGTCTGGACCACGACGCACGGCCCCGCCTTGATGACGGTCGCCGGGTGGACGGTCCCGTCCTCATCGAAGAGCTGCGTCATGCCGATTTTCTTGCCGATGATGCCGGTGATCATAGCTTCCAGGGTCCAGCGTCCAGCCGCCGGCTCCTCGCTACTTGTGCTCCCTCCCGAACGCCTTGATCTCCACGTCGACGCCCGCCGGCAAGTCGAGCTTCATCAGCGCGTCGACGGTCTGCGGCGTCGGCTCGAAGATGTCCACGAGGCGCTTGTGCGTCCGAATCTCGAACTGCTCGCGGGATTTCTTGTCGACGTGGGGGGACCGGAGCACCGTCCATTTGTTCTTCTCGGTCGGCAGCGGGATCGGGCCGGCCAGCCGCGCACCCGTGCGCCGCGCGGTCTCGACGATGTCGGCGGTGGACTGGTCGAGCACCCGATGGTCGTACGCCTTCAGCCGGATCCGAATCTTCTCGCTGTACGCGGTCGACATCGCTCTGTCCTTCTCCGGCGGCGGGCGTTTTGCGCGCGCCTACTCGAGAATCTCCGTCACCGTGCCGGCACCCACCGTGCGGCCGCCTTCCCGGATCGCAAACCGCGACCCCTTCTCGAGCGCCACCGGCGCAATCAGCTCCGCCGTGATGCTCGTGTTGTCGCCCGGCATCACCATCTCCACCCCCTCCGGCAGCCGCAGCGCCCCCGTCACGTCCGTCGTCCGAATGTAGAACTGCGGCCGGTAGCCGTTGAAAAACGGCGTGTGCCGCCCCCCCTCCTCCTTCGTCAGCACGTAGACTTCCGCCCGAAACTTCGTGTGCGGCGTGATCGTCCCCGGCTTGGCCACCACCTGCCCCCGCTCGACTTCCTCCTTCTCCGTCCCCCGCAGCAACACCCCGATGTTGTCGCCCGCTACCCCCTCGTCGAGCAGCTTCCGGAACATCTCCACCCCCGTCACCACCCGCTTGAAGGTCGGCCGAAACCCCACAATCTCCACCTCGTCGCCCACCTTCACCTTCCCGCGCTCCACCCGGCCTGTCACCACCGTGCCCCGCCCCGAAATCGAAAACACATCCTCGATCGGCATCAAAAACGGCTTGTCCACGTCCCGCTGCGGCAGCGGAATATACCGGTCCAGCGCCTCCATCAGCGCCAACACCCCCGCCTCCGCCGCCGGGTCCCCCTGCAGCGCCTTCAGCGCCGACACCCGAATCACCGGCACCTCGTCGCCCGGAAACCCATACTGCTTCAACAGCTCCCGCACCTCCAGCTCCACCAGGTCCAACAGCTCCGGGTCGTCCACCGCGTCCACCTTGTTGAGCGCCACCACCAAATACGGCACGTCCACCTGCCGCGCCAGCAGCACGTGCTCCCGCGTCTGCGGCATCGGCCCGTCAGTCGCCGCCACCACCAAAATCGCCCCGTCCATCTGCGCCGCGCCCGTGATCATGTTCTTGATGTAGTCCGCATGCCCCGGACAGTCCACGTGCGCATAGTGCCGCGCCGCCGTGCTGTACTCCACGTGGCTCGTCGCAATCGTCAGAATCTTCGTCTCGTCCCGCCGCCCGTGCGCCGCCGACGCCTTCGCCACTTCGTCATACGTCACATACCGCCCCCACCCCTTCGCCGCCGCCACCTTCGTCATCGCCGCCGTCAGCGTCGTCTTCCCGTGGTCAATGTGCCCAATCGTCCCCACGTTCACGTGCGGCTTCGTCCGATCGAACTTTTCCTTCGCCATCGCTGTGCCCCTCGGTGACCGAACTCCTCAGCTTCGACTGTTCCCCTGGACCCGCGCCACGACCGCCTCGCTCACCTGTTGAGGAGCCGGTTCGTAGCGATCGAAGTGCATCGAGTAGGTGGCGCGTCCCTGCGTGCGGGACCGCAGCTCCGTGGCGTACCCGAACATCTCGGCGAGCGGCACGCGCGCCCGGATGACCTTGGTGCTGCCGCGGGTGTCCATCGCCTGCACGCGGCCGCGGCGGCTGTTCAGATCGCTGATGACGTCGCCCATGTACTCCTCGGGGACGACGACCTCGACGCGCATCACCGGCTCGAGCAGCACCGGAAGCGCGCGCTGCGCCGCGTCCTTGAACGCCAGCGAGCCGGCGATCTTGAACGCCAGGTCCGACGAGTCGACCTCGTGGAACGACCCGTCGTACAGCGTGACCGCGACATCGTCGACCGGGTAGCCGGCGAGCACGCCGGTCGTCATGGCCTCGCGGACGCCCTCTTCGACCGGCTTGATGTACTCGCGCGGGATGACGCCGCCGGCGATCTCGCTGACGAAGAGAAAGCCCTCGCCCGGCTTCCGCGGGGCCACGCGGATCTTGGCGTGGCCGTACTGACCCCGGCCGCCGGTCTGCTTGATGTAGCGCCCCTCGCCTTCGGCCGGCCGCGTGAGCGTTTCCTTGTAGGCCACCTGGGGCCGGCCCACGAGGGCGGACACGCCGAACTCGCGCTGCAGGCGGTCCACCAGGATCTCGAGGTGCAACTCCCCCATGCCCGCGATGACCACCTGACCCGTCTCCGGGTCGGTGCGGACGCGGAAGGTCGGGTCCTCGACGGTGAGCTTCGAGAGCCCCTGGCCGAGTTTTTCCTGGTCGGCCTTCGTCCGGGGCTCGATGGCGAGCGAGATGACCGGCTCGGGAAAATCCATCGCCTCGAGCACGACCGGGTGCTGCTCGTCGCAGATCGTGTCGCCGGTGGCGACGCTGCGCAGGCCGACCGCGGCCGCGATGTCGCCGGCGTACACCTCCTTGATCTCCTCGCGCTTGTTCGCGTGCATCTTGAGGAGCCGCCCGATGCGCTCGCTGCGGCGCTTGGTCGCGTTGTAGACGGTCGACCCCGACGTCATGACGCCGGAATAGACGCGGATGAAGGCGAGCTGCCCGACGAACGGGTCGGTCATGATCTTGAAGACGAGCGCCGCGAACGGCGCCTCGTCTGCCGCCGGTCGCTCGACCCAGGTCTCCTCGGCCGCCCGCGGGTCGAGCCCCCGGATCGGCGGGATGTCGACAGGCGACGGGAGGTAGTCCACCACGGCGTCGAGCAAAGGCTGCACGCCCTTGTTCTTGAACGCGGCGCCGCAGAGCACCGGGACGAACGGCGCCTTCTCGCCGCGGACCGACTCGATCGTGCGCCGGCGCAGCGTCTGACGCAGGTCGTCTTCGGTGATCTGCTCGCCGTGCAGGTACTTCGCGAGCAGCGCGTCGTTAGCCTCGCTGCACTTCTCGACGAGCAGCTCGCGGTAGTGCTGCGCCTCGGCCCGGTACGCCGCCGGGATCTCCTCGACCAGGTAGTCGGCGCCGAGCGTTTCGTCCCGGTAGCGGATCGCCTTCATCCGCACCAGGTCGATGACCCCGACGAACTGGTCTTCCCGGCCCATCGGCACCTGGACGGCGACGGGGTTCCCCTGGAGCTTCGTGCGGATCTGGTCGAGCGTCGCGGCAAAATCGGCGCCGACGCGGTCCATCTTGTTGACGAAGCAGATGCGGGGGACGCGGTACTTGTCGGCCTGCCGCCAGACCGTCTCCGACTGCGGCTCGACGCCGGCCACCGCGTCGAAGACGGCGATGGCGCCGTCGAGCACGCGGAGCGACCGCTCGACCTCCGCCGTGAAGTCCACGTGCCCCGGCGTGTCGATGATATTGATCCGGTGGTCGCGCCAGAAGCAGGTCGTCGCGGCCGACGTGATCGTGATGCCGCGCTCCTGCTCCTGCTCCATCCAGTCCATCACAGCCGTGCCTTCGTGCACCTCGCCGAGCTTGTACGTGATCCCCGTGTAGAAGAGAATCCGCTCGGTCGTGGTCGTCTTCCCGGCATCGATGTGAGCCATGATGCCGATGTTCCGGATCCGCGAGAGCGGCGTCTGTCTCGGCATTGCCACCCGCTACCAGCGACGCGCGACCCGCCACCCGCACCCGACGCCCCGGCGCGCCCAGCCAACCGACCCGGCTCGGCGACGCGCGCTGGGCGCTGGGGGCGCCTGGCGGCGCGCGGCTACCATCGATAATGCGCGAACGCCTTGTTGGCCTCGGCCATCCGGTGCGTATCCTCGCGCTTCTTCACCGCGCCGCCCCGCAGATTGGCGGCGTCCATCAACTCGTTGGCCAGCTTCTCTTCCATCGTCTTGCCGTCGGCCCGCAGGCGCGCGTAGGCCACGAGCCACCGGATGCTCAGCGAGAGCCGGCGGTTCGGATTCACCTCCACCGGCACCTGGTAGTTCGACCCGCCGACCCGCCGCGACTTGACCTCGAGCGACGGCTTGACGTTGTCGACCGCCTTCTTGAACACCTTCAGCGGATCGTCGCCGGTCTTCTCGCGAATCGTTTCCAGGCTCCCGTACATGATCCGCTCGGCGACGCTCCGCTTGCCGCAGCGCATCAGCGTGTTGACGAACTTGCTGACGAGCGCGCTGTTGTAGATGGGATCCGGCGGCGGCTCGCGCTTGGGAACTTCGCGTCGGCGTGGCATGGCTCGTGCCTCACGCTTTGGGCCGCTTGGCCCCGTACTTCGACCGGCCCTGCTTCCGACCCTGCACCCCGACGGCGTCGAGCGTGCCCCGGATGATGTGATACCGCACCCCGGGGAGATCCTTGACGCGGCCGCCGCGGATGAGCACGAGCGAGTGCTCCTGCAGGTTGTGCCCCACCCCGGGAATATAGGTCGTGACCTCGATCCCGTTCGTCAGCCGGACCCGCGCGACCTTGCGGAGCGCCGAGTTCGGCTTCTTCGGCGTCTGGGTGAACACCCGCACGCACACGCCCCGCTTCTGCGGCGAGCCCTGCAGCGCCGGGCTCTTCGTCTTGACCCGCACCCGCGCTCGGCCCTTACGCACCAGTTGACTGATCGTCGGCACGGTCGTCTCTCAGGCTGGCGGGGGCCCCATCGCCCCGCGCCGCCCGCGCACATCGCTCCGAGGCCAGGACCGGCGGCCGACCGGTCCGCCCGTCCCTCGCTCGCTCCAGGTCTGGAAGGCCTGCGGCCTTGGCACCTGGAAGCAGCCTGACCCTATCCGTGTATGTCGTCGTCTGGCAGCCGGCCGGGGTGGCCCGGCGCGGGCTGCGTTCAAGGAAGCGCGACCGCTTCACCCGGACGGGGAGGCCAGATAGGGTGTCCTGACCTCGCCAGAACTCCTAACTTTAACACATCAACTGCCAGCCCGACAAGCCCTCCGGCGCACGCCGCCGACATTACTCCCCGAAGTCGTCGCGGCCGAACGCCTCCTCGCCCTCGACGAGGTACTCCATCTCGCGCTCGAGTTCCAGTTCCTCCGGCGAGGGCGGCGGCGGAGGCGGCGGCTCGTCCGGCGGGATGCTCACCTGCTTGTAGTACTCGAACCCGGTGCCCGCCGGGATGAGGCGGCCCATCGTGACGTTTTCCTTGAGGCCACGCAGGTAGTCGATCTTGCCCGAGATCGACGCCTCGGTGAGCACGCGCGTGGTCTCCTGGAACGACGCGGCGGAGATGAACGACTCGGTCGACAGCGACGCCTTGGTGATGCCGAGCAGCAGCGGTCGCCCGGTGGCGGGCCGTCCGCCGGCCGCGATGACGCGTTCGTTCTCCTCCAGGAAGCGGAACTTATCGACCTGCTCGTCGATCAGGAACTCGGTATCGCCCACGTCCTCGATCTTCACCCACCGCATCATCTGCCGGACGATGACCTCGATGTGCTTGTCGTTGATGTTGACCCCCTGGAGCCGGTAGACCTCCTGGATCTCGTTGACCAGGTAACTCTGGAGGGCCTTCTCGCCGAGCACGCTCAGGATGTCGTGCGGGTTGCTCGGCCCGTCCATGAGCGGCTCGCCCGCCTTTACCCGGTCCCCGTCCTGCACATTGACGTGCACGCCGCGGGGCAGCAAGTACTCGCGCGCTTCGCCGCCGTCCTCGGGCACGACCAGGACCTTGCGCTGCCCCTTGACGATCCCCGCGTGCCGGACGATGCCGTCGATCTCGCTGATGACCGCCGTTTCACGCGGCTTGCGCGCCTCGAACAGCTCCACGACGCGCGGGAGTCCGCCGGTAATGTCCTTGGTCTTCGTCGTCTCGCGGGGGATCTTGGCCAGCGCGTCGCCGGCGTGGACCTGTTCGCCGTCGCTCACCATCAGGTGCGCGTGGGACGGCATGTGGTACTTGCGCACCGCGCCGTCGCGCGTGCGCACCTCGATCGTCGGCTGCTTCTTCTCGTCCGGCGAGTCCACGATGATCAGGCGCGAGAGGCCCGTGACCTCGTCCAGCTCCTCGTGGACCGTCACGCCCTCGATGATGTCGCGGAAGCGCACCTGGCCGCTCTCTTCCGTGAGGATCGAGAAGGTGTAAGGGTCCCACTCGACGAGCGTCTGGCCGGGCTCGACCGCCTGGCCCTCGCGCACCTTGAGGTGGGCCCCGTAGACGATCTGGTAGCGCTCGCGGTCGCGCCCCTTGGCGTCCTGGACGACGAGCGAGCCGGTGCGATTCATCACGACCAGGCTGCCGTCCTTGGCCTCGACCACTTGCAGCCCCTGGAACCGGACGGAACCGGCGTGGCGCGCCTCGAGGGTCGACTGCTCGGCGACGCGCGACGCGGTGCCGCCGATGTGGAACGTCCGCATCGTGAGCTGCGTGCCCGGCTCGCCGATCGATTGCGCGGCGATCACGCCGACGGCCAGGCCGAGCTCGACGAGCTTGCCGGTGGCCAGGTCGCGCCCATAGCACTTCGCGCACACGCCGCGCCGCGACCCGCAGGTGAGCACCGACCGGATCTTCACCTTCTCGATGCCGGCCTCCTGGATCGCCGACGCCAGGTCCTCGGTGATCTCCGCGTTGGCCTCGACGATGATTTCGCCGGTGAACGGGTCGACGATGCGCTCGGCCGCCACGCGGCCGATGATCCGGTCGCGCAGCGGCTCGATGATCTCGCCGCTCTCCACGATGGCCCTGGCCTCGATGCTGTCGAGCGTTCCGCAGTCGTACTCCGACACGATGACGTCCTGCGACACGTCGACCAGGCGCCGCGTGAGGTAGCCCGAGTCAGCGGTCTTGAGCGCCGTGTCGGCCAACCCCTTCCGGGCGCCGTGCGTCGAGATGAAGTACTGCAGCACGGTGAGCCCCTCGCGGAAGTTCGACGTGATGGGCGTCTCGATGATCTCGCCGGAGGGCTTGGCCATCAGGCCGCGCATGCCCGCGAGCTGGCGGATCTGCTGCTTGCTGCCGCGCGCCCCCGAGTCGGCCATGATGTACACGGCGTTGAACCGCCCGGCGCGGTCCTGCTCCTCCATCTCGGCGAACATTTCGTCGGCGATCTTCTCGGTCACGTCCGACCAGATGGCGATGACCTTGTTGTACCGCTCGCCGTTGGTGATGGCGCCGTCGAGATACTGCCCCTCGACCTTGATCACGTCGTCGCGTGCCTCGTCCACGAGCGCCTGCTTCTCCGCCGGGATGATCAAATCGTCGATGCCGATCGACAGCCCCGACTTCGTCGCGTACAGGAAGCCAAGGTCCTTGACGCGGTCGAGCATCTCCACGGTCCGCTCGAGGCCGTGGCGCAGGTAGCAGAACTGCACGAGCTGCTGGAGCCCCTTCTTCTTCAGCAGGCCGTTGACGAACGGCAGCCCCTCGGGCAGCGCGTCGTTGAAGATGACCCGCCCGACCGTGGTGTTGATGATCTGCCCGGTCACCTTCTGGACCTCCGCGTGCAGCACGTCCTGGTCGTCGCGGGCGACCGTCAAGTCCAGCAGCTCGCCCGTCCAGCGCAGGCGGATCGGCGTGAGGGTTTCGACCTCGCCCGCCTCGAGCGCCAGCAGGACGTCGTCGGGGTGCCCGAACACCCGGCCCTCGCCCTTCGCCCCGGGCTTGGCCTTCGTGAGGTAGTAGCAGCCCAGCACGATGTCCTGCGACGGCACCGCGATCGGCGTCCCGTTGGCCGGCGACAGGATGTTGCTCGACGACATCATGAGCACCGACGCCTCGATCTGCGCCTCGGGCGACAGCGGGATGTGCACCGCCATTTGGTCGCCGTCGAAGTCGGCGTTGAAAGCCGTGCACACGAGCGGGTGGATGCGGATGGCCTTGCCCTCGACGAGCACCGGCTCGAACGCCTGGATACCCAGCCGGTGCAGCGTGGGCGCGCGGTTGAGCAGCACCGGGTGCTCCCGGATCGCCTCTTCGAGCACGTCCCAGACCTCGGGCCGCTGCTGCTCGACCATCTCCTTGGCCTGCTTGATGGTGGTGACCAGGCCGCGCTTCTCGAGCTTGTTGTAGATGAACGGCTTGAACAGCTCGAGCGCCATCTTCTTGGGCAGCCCGCACTGGTTGAGCTTCAGCTCCGGACCCACCACGATGACCGACCGGCCCGAGTAGTCGACGCGCTTGCCCAGCAGGTTCTGGCGGAACCGGCCCTGCTTGCCCTTGAGCGTGTCGGAGAGCGACTTGAGCGGCCGGTTGTTGGCGCCGCGCAACACGCGGCCGCGCCGCCCGTTGTCGAAGAGCGCGTCGACGGCTTCCTGCAGCATCCGCTTCTCGTTGCGGATGATGACGTCGGGCGCCTTCAGCTCCATGAGCTTCTTCAACCGGTTGTTGCGGTTGATGACGCGCCGGTAGAGGTCGTTGAGGTCCGAGGTCGCGAAGCGCCCGCCGTCGAGCGGAACGAGCGGTCGGAGCTCCGGCGGGATGACCGGGATGACGTCGAGGATCATCCACTCGGGCCTGTTGGTCGACTTGCGGAACGCGTCCACCACCTTGAGCCGCTTGGCGTACTTGAGCTTCTTCTGGGCCGACGGCTCCGCCTTCATCTTCTCTCGGAGCTCGGCGGCGAGCTTCTCGACGTTGACGCGCTTGAGCAGCTCCTTGATGGCCTCGGCGCCCATCTGCGCCTTGAACTTCGTCGGGCCGTACTCCTCCTTGTACTTGCGGTACTGCTCCTCGGTCAGCAGCTGGTGCGGCTTCAGATCCGTCTCCCCGGGGTCGATGACCACGTAGGCCTCGAAGTAGAGGATGCGCTCGAGGTCCCGGAGCGAGATGTCGAGCAGGTGGCCGATGCGGCTCGGCAGGCCCTTGAAGAACCAGACGTGGCTCACCGGCGTGGCCAGACTGATGTGCCCCAGCCGCTCGCGGCGTACCTTGGCCTGCGTCACCTCGACGCCGCACTTGTCGCAGATGACGCCCCGGTGCTTCATGCGCTTGTACTTGCCGCACAAGCATTCCCAGTCGGTGACCGGGCCGAAGATCTTCGCGCAGAACAGGCCGTCGCGCTCCGGCTTGAACGTCCGGTAGTTGATCGTCTCCGGCTTGGTCACCTCGCCGTGGGACCACGACAGGATCTTTTCCGGCGAGGCCAGGCTGATCCGAATCGCGTCGAAATCCGTCGTCAGAGCGCCACGATCGTGGAATGGGGGTCTCATGGTCACGGCTTCCAGCTCCCTACGCTTCCTCCAACACCGGTTCGGCCGGCCGCTCCGCCTCGACCGGTTTGCGGCGCGTCTTGATCAGCTCGACGTCCAGACAGAGCGCCTGCAGCTCGCGGATGAGCACGTTGAACGACTCGGGCAGCCCCGGCTGGAACGACGCGTCGCCCTTGACGATCGACTCGTAGAGCTTGGCCCGCCCCGTCACGTCGTCGGACTTGGCGGTGAGCAGCTCCTGGAGGATGTGGGCGGCGCCGTAGGCTTCGAGCGCCCAGACCTCCATCTCGCCGAACCGCTGGCCGCCGAACTGCGCCTTGCCGCCGAGCGGCTGCTGCGTGATGAGCGAGTAAGGCCCGATCGATCGCGCGTGGATCTTGTCGTCGACCAGGTGGGACAGCTTCATCATGTAGATGTAGCCGACCGTCACCTCCTGCTCGAACCACTCGCCCGTCATCCCGTCGTAGAGGCGCGTCTTGCCCCCGCGCGGCAGCCCGGCCTGCTCGAGCCACTTCTTGATCTCCACCTCGGTGGCCCCGTCGAAGACCGGCGTCGCGAAGTACAGGCCCAGCGTGTGGGCCGCCCAGCCGAGATGCGTCTCGAGGATCTGGCCGACGTTCATGCGCGACGGCACGCCGAGCGGGTTGAGCACGATCTCGACCGGTGTCCCGTCCGGCAGGTGCGGCATGTCCTCCTCCGGGAGGATGCGCGCGATAACGCCCTTGTTGCCGTGTCGGCCCGCCATCTTGTCGCCGACCGACAGCTTGCGCTTCATCGCGACGTACACCTTGACCAGCTTGATGACGCCGGGCGGCAGTTCGTCGCCGCGCCGGATCTTGTCCTTCTTCTCCTCGAAGAGCTGCCGGATGACGTCCACCTGGTTGGCCGTGCGCTCTTCGAGCACCCGCAGGTCCTGCTCGAGGCGCGGGTCGTCGGTCTGGACCTTCAGCCGGACGATCGACTCGTACGGCAGCCCCTGCAGAACCTCCCGGGTCAGGACCGTGCCCTTGCGCAGCACGCGCTCGCGGCCCTCCTCGTCGTAAAGGTCGGCGCGGAGCGTCTCGCCCTCGAGCATGCCGATGGCCCGCTTCTTCACCTCCTCGTGCAGGATCCGGATCTCGTCCTGCAAGTTCTTCTCCATCAGGTCGAGCTCGTCCTGCTCGATCTGCCGCGCGCGTTCGTCCTTCTCGATGCCCTTGCGAGAGAAGATCTTCACGCCCACCACGATTCCCTCGATGCCCGGCGGACATACGAGGGAGGCGTCGCGCACGTCGCCGGCCTTCTCGCCGAAGATCGCCCGCAGCAGCTTCTCCTCCGGCGTAAGCTGCGTCTCCCCCTTCGGCGTCACCTTGCCCACGAGGATGTCGCCCGGCTTGACGTACGCGCCGATCCGGATGATCCCGCTGTCGTCCAGGTCGCGCAGATAGGTCTCCGACACGTTGGGGATGTCCCGCGTGATGTCCTCGGGACCGAGCTTCGTGTCGCGCGCCTCGATCTCGAACTCCTCGATGTGGATCGAGGTGTAGTAGTCGTCCTTGACGAGCTTCTCGGAGACGAGGATGGCGTCCTCGAAGTTGTAGCCGCGCCAGGGCATGAAGGCGACGAGCACGTTCCGGCCCAGCGCGAGTTCGCCGAGATCCGTGCACGGGCCGTCGGCCAGCACTTGTCCCTTCTGCACCCGCTGGCCCACCTTCACGATGGGCTTCTGGTTGATGCAGGTGTTCTGGTTCGAGCGCTTGAACTTCGTCAGCTTGTAGATATCGGCGCCCATCTCCTTCGAGAGCTCAGGCGTTTCGCCCTCGACCCGGACCACGATGCGGACCGAGTCGACGTAGTCGACCACGCCGGATCGCCGCGCCACCACGACCGCGCCAGAGTCGCGCGCCGTGATGTACTCCATGCCCGTCCCCACGTACGGCGCCCGGGCGCGCAGCAGCGGGACGGCCTGGCGCTGCATGTTCGACCCCATCAAGGCCCGGTTGGCGTCGTCGTTCTCGAGGAACGGGATAAGCGAGGCCGCCACCGAGACGAGCTGCTTCGGCGAGACGTCGATGTACTCGACCTTCTCGCGCGGCGCCAGGATGAAGTTGCCCGCCTGCCGCGCGTTGACGCGCTCCTGCACGAAGTAACCGCGCTCGTCCACGGGTGCGTTGGCCTGCGCGATGACGTACTGGTCCTCCTCCCACGCCGACAGATAGAAGGGGTGCGGTTCGTACTCCGCCGGCTTTTTCTTGCGCGCCCGCGCCGCCTGGTTCTCCTCGAGCACCTCCTCGAGACGCACGACCTCGCCGACCCTGTACTTCGTGCCGCCGGCGTTCGTGATCTGCACGTAGTCGACCACCCGCCCGTGCTCCACCTTGCGGTAGGGCGACTCGATGAACCCGAACTCATTGATCCGCGCGTAGCACGACAGCGACGAGATGAGCCCGATGTTCGGCCCCTCCGGCGTCTCGATGGGACAGATGCGCCCGTAGTGCGTCGGGTGCACGTCGCGCACCTCGAAGCCCGCGCGCTCGCGCGACAACCCGCCCGGCCCGAGCGCCGACAGCCGCCGCTTGTGCGTGACCTCCGAGAGCGGGTTCGTCTGATCCATGAACTGCGAGAGCTGCGACGAGCCGAAGAACTCGCGGATGGCCGCCATGACCGGCTTCGCGTTGATCAGGTCGTGCGGCATGGCCGTCGCCATCTCCTGGTAGACCGACATCTTCTCCTTGATGGCGCGCTCCATGCGGACCAGACCGACGCGGAACTGGTTCTCGAGCAGCTCGCCCACCGAGCGCACCCGCCGGTTGCCCAGATGGTCGATGTCGTCGACGTTCGCGGGATTCTTCCGCAGCTTGAGCAGGTACTTGATGACCTCGTAGAAGTCCTGCGGGTGCAAGATCTTCTCGTCGAGGGGCGTCGTGAGCTTGAGCTTCGTGTTGAGCTTCAGGCGCCCGACCCGCGAGAAGTCGTACTTCTGCGGGTTGAAGAACATGCCGTCGAACAGCGCGCGCGACGAGTCCAGCGTCGGCGGGTCGCCTGGGCGCAGCCGGCGGTAGATCTCGATGAGCGCCTCCTCGTGGGTCCGAATCGGGTCCTTCTTGAGCGTCTGGGCCAGCACCGGCCCGATGTCGTCCCGCTCGGGAAAGAAGATCTCGAGGTGGTCGATGCGCTTCTCCTGCGCCATCGACACCACCCGCGGCGTCAGCTCCTCGTTCGCCTCCAGGATGACCTCGCCCGTCGCCGGGTCCACCACGTCGGCGGCGGCCCAGGCCCCCTCGAGCTCGCTCTCGGCAACCTCCACGGCCTCGATGCCCGCCGCGCGCAGCGCCGCCACCGCCGCGTTGGTGATCTTCCGGCCGGCGTGAATCACCAGATCCGAGCCCGGAATGGTGATGTCCTTGGCCGCCCGGAGCCCCACGAGGCTGTCCGAGACCGCCCAGTAGATGGCCCCGTCCCGGAGATACAGCCGATCGACGGTGTAGAAGGTGCGGATGATCTCGTCGGCGCCGCGCAGCCCGAGCGCCCGCAGGAACACCGTCGCCAGGAACTTCCGCTTGCGGTCGATCCGAACGTACAGCAGGTTCTTCGTGTCGTACTCGAACTCGACCCAGGACCCCCGGTAGGGGATCACCTGAGCGATGAACAGCGTCTTGTCCTCCGAGTGGAAAAACGCCCCCGGGGACCGGTGCAGCTGCGACACGATGACGCGCTCGGTGCCGTTGATGATGAACGTCCCGTGCTCGGTCATGAGCGGGATGTCGCCGAAGTAGACCTCCTGCTCCTTGATGTCGCGAATCGTCTTGACGCCGGTCTCGGGGTCCTTGTTCCAGACGACCAGCCGGATCGTCACCTTCAGCGGGACGGCGTAGGTCATGCCCCGCTCCTGGCACTCCTCGACGTCGTACTTCAGCTTCAAGCCGACGGTGTGCCCGCAGACATCGCACACCTCGCCGCGCGCCTCGTTCGGCCGGCCGCACGCCGGGCACAACACCTCGCGCTCGCCGTACGGGTCGGCCACGAGCATCGTCCCGCAACCCGCGCACGGCTTGCGCAGGTGCTGCAGGCCGCTCAGCCGACCACAGGTGCACTCCCAGTTCCCGATCGAGTACTCGATGAACTCGAGCGACGAGTTCTCCCGGAAGTCGCTGATCGGAAACACCGACTTGAAGACCGACTGCAGCCCGATGTCCTCGCGCTCCTGCGGCAGCCGATGCATCTGCAGGAACCGCTCGTACGACTTCCGCTGGATCTCGATCAAGTTCGGGATCGGGACCGTCGTCTTGATCTTGGAGAAGTCGATGCGCTCTCGGTACACGTTCTTGGGAAGGCTGTACACAGCAGGCACCCTCGTCCCTGGACTCGCGCGTGGACGCGTCGCGTGGCTCGCGTGCTCCGGAGCCGGCCACGCGTCCGGCCCCGGGACCTCCTCGGCTACTTGACCTCGACCTTGGCGCCGACCTCGGTGAGCTTCTTCTTGATCGTCTCGGCTTCCTCCTTCGGGATGCCCTCCTTGACCGGCTTCGGCGCGTTGTCGACCAGGTCCTTGGCCTCCTTGAGACCCAAACTCGTCACCTCGCGCACGACCTTGATCACCTTGATTTTGTCGGGCCCCACGTCGGTCAGGACCACGGTGAAGTCGGTCTTCTCCTCCGCCGCGGCCGCCCCAGGCGCCGCCGCCCCCGCTGCCCCAGCGCCCGCCACCATCACGGGCATCGCCGCCGCCGCCGAGACGCCGAGTTCCTGTTCGAGCGCCTTGACGAGCTGCGAGAGCTCGAGCACCGAGATCCCCTTGATGTACTCGATTACCTGTTGCTGCGTCAGTTCGGCCATGAGCATGCTCCTCACGTTGTCCTCACCCGGGGCCACGCGGCCCCGTCGTTCCCCTACGCCTCACCCGCGGACGCGCGCCGCTTCTCGCCCGCTTGCGCCAACACGCTCACCAGATCCCGCGGCACCGCGTGCAGCACGCGAACGAGCTGCACCATCGGCGCCTGGAGCACGGCGAGCAGCCGGCCGTAGAGCTCCGGCTTGCCGGGCAGCGCCGCCAGCTCGGAGACCGCCGCCGGTCCGACCGGCCGGCCCTGCACCACCGCCGCCTTGATGGTCAGCGACGGCGCCGTCCTGGCGAACGCCGTCAAGGTTTTCGCGAGCGCGACCGGGTCGTCGGCGCTCAACGCCACGGCGGTCACGCCGCGCAGGTGCTCGGCGAGCGCCTCGAATCGCGTGCCCTTGACGGCGCGGCGAGCGATCGTGTTCTTGACGACGCGGTAGTGCGCCCGCGCCGCCTTGATCTGCCGGCGCAGCTCGGTCACCGCCGGCACGTCCAGACCGGTGTAGTCGACCAGGATGGCGCTGTCCGCGCGATGAAAGGCGTCGGCGAGATCGGCGAGCTCGGCCGCTTTTTCCTGTCTGCTGAGTGCCATCGCGTTGCTGCTCTCCGTCCAATCCTCACGACTTTGCCGCGGCTTCGAGCGTGCTCGCGTCGATGGCGATGCCGGGCCCCATTGTCGACGCCATCGTGACGCTCTTCAGGTAGCGGCCCTTGGCGGCCGCCGGGCGCGCCCGCAGGACACTCTCGACGAGCGCCCGGGCGTTGGCCACGAGGTGGGCCGCCGGGAACGACGCCTTGCCTACCGGCGCGTGCACGATGCCAGTCTTGTCCACGCGAAACTCGACCTTGCCCGCCTTGATCTCGCGCACCGCCTTCGCGATCTCGAAGGTGACCGTCCCGGTTTTCGGGTTCGGCATGAGACCCCGCGGGCCCAGCACCTTGCCCAGCCGGCCCACCGCGCGCATCATATCGGGTGTGGCCACGACGGCGTCGAAATCGAGCCAGCCGCCCTGAATTCTCTCGACGAGCTCCTCGCCGCCGACGACGTCGGCGCCTGCCTCCTGGGCCTCCTTCTGCTTCTCCCCGCCGGCGATGACGACCACCCGCTTCGTCTTGCCGAGTCCATGCGGCAGCACGACCGTGCCGCGTACCATCTGGTCCGCGTGCTTCGGATCCACCCCCAGACGGAACGCCATCTCGACCGTCTCGTCGAACTTCGCGTACTTCACCCGCTGGAGGAGGGACACCGCCTCCTCGAGCGTCTGCGGCTTCGCCGGCACCTGCCGGCGGGCCGCCTCGTACCGTTTCCCGTGTGCCGCCATCGAGTTCCCTCCGTGGTTCGACCGGGCGCTGTCGCCCTCCCACGACGCGCGCAGAACGCGCGGCGCGGCGCCCCGGGCTAGCCGATGACGTCGATCCCCATCGACCGCGCCGTGCCGCGGACCGTCCGAATCGCCGCTTCGAGGTCGTCGGTGTTCAGGTCGGGCAGCTTCGTCCGCGCGATCTCCTCCACCTGCCTGGCCGTGACCGTCCCGACCTTGGCGCGATTCGGCTCCCCGGATCCCTTCGCCAGATTCGCCGCCCGCTTGAGCAGCACCGAGACCGGCGGCGTCTTGGTGACGAAGCTGTACGTGCGGTCGGCGTAGATCGTCACGACCGCCGGGATGATCAGGCCCTCCTGATTCGCCGTCCGGGCGTTGAAGGCCTTGCAGAAATCCATGATGTTGATCCCGTGGGGGCCGAGCGCGGTGCCCACCGGCGGCGCCGGCGTGGCCTTGCCCGCGGGAACCTGCAGCTTCACGATGGCTTGGACCTTCTTCATGGTGCGACTTCAGAGCGATCAGCCTTCCGCCTTGCGCTCCCGGTGCCTCGGCGGGCTTCACCGTGCCCCGCGCCGAGCACCCGGGCTCACATCTTCTCCACTTGCAGGAAATCCAGCTCGACCGGCGTCGAGCGTCCGAAGATCGTGACCATCACCTTCAAGGTGTTCTTGTCGAGATTGATTTCGTCGACCACGCCGTGAAAGCCGGAAAACGGACCGTCATTGATCCGAACCTGGTCGCCCTTCTCGAAGGTGTACTTGGGCTTCGGCTTCTCGGCCGCCACCGTGACCTGGTGCAGGATCTGGTCCACCTCCTCACGGGTGAGCGGTGTCGGCTTGACGCCCGCGCCCACGAAGCCGGTCACCTTCGGCGTGTTCTTCACCACGTGCCACGCGTGGTCGGACATGGCCATCTCGACGAGGATGTAGCCGGGGAAGAAGCGCTTCGAGCTGACCACCTTCCGACCGCCACGCATCTCGACCACGTCCTCCGTCGGGATGAGGATCTCGCCGATCGCGTCCTGCAGCCCGTACGCCTGCACGCGCTGCGCGAGCGACTCGGCGACCTTCTTCTCAAACCCCGAGTAGGTGTGGACGATGTACCACTGCTTGGTCTTGACGTCGGTCATTACTCACCATGGCGGGGGCCCCTGCACCCCGCCAAGCGCGTCGGCTCGCGGGGGCCCCATCGCCCCGCGCCGCCTCCGCGCGACTCACCTCACCATGGCGGGGGCCCCTGCACCCCGCTTCTCTCCAGTGCGCGCACAGACCCCGGAGCCCGCTCCGCCATCAGCCGGCGCTCAGGCCGCCCCCAAGCTCCGAAAGATCAACCCGACGAGGCGGTTGATCACCAGATCCACGCCCCATAGGTACAGCCCGAGGAAGATCGACGTCAGGATGACCACGAACGTCGTGGCGTAGACTTCCTTGCGGCTCGGCCACGTCACGCGTCCGAGCTCGGTGCGCACCTCCACCAGAAACGTGCGACCGCGGCGCCACCACTCGACGGTCCGATCGACCAGGTCTCGCCAGCGGAGCGCCACGAAGAGCGCGACGGTGGCGAGACCCACCCAGGCGACCCACGGCGCCACCTCGCGCGAGGCCGGCCACGCGCGAGCGGCGAGCCCGGCCGCCAGCAGACCGAGCCCGATCCATCCGAGATTGTCACGCACGCGAGACCACATCTTTGTCGACCTGTCTGGCAGGCCAGGAGGGACTCGAACCCCCAGCCCCCGGTTTTGGAGACCGGTGCTCTACCACTTGAGCTACTGGCCTGTTCCAGCGTCCAGCGCCCGGCTTCCAGCGTGCAGGCGGACGTCGCTCGCTCGAAACCGGACGACGGAACTGGTCCTCACTTCGCCTCTTTGTGCACCGTGTGTCTGCGACACCACGGGCAGTATTTCTTCAATTCCAAGCGGTCGCTGCTCTTCTTCTTGTTCCGCGTCGTGCTGTAGTTGCGCCGCTTGCACTCGCCACACGCCAGCGCCACGATGTCGCGCATCGCTGTCCTTCTCCGGCGGCGGGCGTTTTGCGCGCGCCTACTCGAGAATCTCCGTCACCGTGCCGGCACCCACCGTGCGGCCGCCTT
>FWPU01001031.1_pt1 | contig 86928 bp, 98 predicted proteins | sample 2228361 | NCBI WGS metagenome assembly FWPU01 (sample SAMEA103939777, study PRJEB20133) | metagenome
AATGAACCATCTTCCCTCACCCCTTGTGAAGGAAGAACATCACGTATTAAAGGCGCAGAAAACTAATGTGCCCTTAAATCGTGATAGCACAGTCGAGTGTTAGAACGTTTGTTAACCCACTTAACTTAAATGTCTTTTTTGGGTTTCTTTGTTAAATTCGCTAACCTCTGTTTTTTCAGGGCATAATTGACAGGATTCTTAATCCTTGGCGAGAATCCCTCTGAGCCTGGTTCAGTATTTGCGCCGCAGAACTGGTCTGGCTTGCAGGCATTCATTCCTGCCATGTATGCCTTGTTTGCGCAGTTTGGCGGCAATGCCTGCTTTTTTTGCTGCTGGTGATACTTAAGCTGCCCCAAATAATATTGCTCCCTCAAGGGCTCTGCATTCCTTGCATTCCAGCTTTTCAGATATGCCTCAACCTGCTCATAGTTCCAACCAAGACTTGAGAGAAAATTGATGAGCACAAAAGCAGCCCTTTTCCTGCCATCCTGCAAGCCTTTTGAAATGTTCTGTATACATGGCGGGAAATACTGCTCAGGGACTGCTGACAATGGAACAGAGAAATCCTCTTTTTGCCTCAGGCTCTTTGGAGCTTCTATGAGCTTTTTTTCAGGCAAGTGATAATCAAATGCCTGCAAAAGAAGCTTGCTTGCCTCACCTGACTTGATGTTTTTCCTTGGCAAAAAGTCATGCTCAACAACCACTTTTTCAGGAGATGCCATCGACTTATCAAAATCCAAAATTTTTTTCGGGCTTATCGGAATAGAGACAAGCCCTGACTTTTCATTAAACGAGTAAGGCATCCTGTACATGTGCCTGCTCGAGATAAGCACAGTGTCAATTTTTAGGAGCTCAAAAGGGTCAAACCGGTTGTTTTTCATCAATTCAGAAATCTTTTTCCCTGTCTTTGCAAGTATTTGGGAAATTGTTTCCCTCTCCAAAAGCCTGCTTGAAAGGTGCTGGCGAATCATTTCCTGCAGGTACAGCGCAATTTTCCTCGGGCCGTCAGGGAACAACAGCTTTGTGCTGTCATTATGGACTTTTTCAGGCAAAGCCTCGAAAGGAACCGCAATGTGGAATCCGTGATTTCCTGAAAATTTGACACCCATATGTTCTATACCGTGGTATTTCAATGCATGAATAAGAAGGTCAGCTGCAACCTGCGAGTATTCAAGCCAGGGGCAGTCAATGTCCAAAACCAAATCCCAGCCTTTTCTCAGGTCATCAAGCTCCTGCTTTTTCATCCCAGTGTCCAACTGCAACGGATTGTGCCAGAGTTCTTCTGAGCAGTGAAAGCTTGTTGCCCCATTTTTTGCGAACTCAAGAACATCCTTTTCGTGCTGAAGGACATCAGGCCGCTTTCCAAAGCCCTTGTCACCATATTTTACAGCAATTTCCTTGTCCTTTGCAGCCTCAATTATTTCCTCCTGAATATCCCTGCGCTTGTAATGCTTCAACAAAGTGCTTAAATGAATCATCCAACTCCCCTGCACAACACTTAAGAACTTACTATATATAATTTGTGCCAATGGAAGAGATTGACCAGTGGATAGAAAAACTTAAGGAAGAACAGCCATGGATAATTGTTGAAGGACCAAAAGACAAGGCTTCTTTGAAAAAGCTCGGGCTTGAAAACATAATCTATTTGCGCGGCAAGCCGTTATTCGAGGTTGTTGAATGGGTTGCATCCCTGACAGACGAATGCATCATCCTCACAGACCTTGACAAGGAAGGCAAAAAACTTTATTCTGTTTTGAAGGCAGAGCTTCAAAAGCACGGAGTAAAAATCAATGACAAATTCAGGAATTATTTGTTCAAAGAAACTGACTTAAGGCAGATTGAAGGGTTATATAATTACGTGCAAAGGCAGGCAAAAGAATAAGCTTTATATTGAGCCAACCCATGATTGTTCTATGGCACTGGATGAACTTCTTGAAAGAACAACAATCACATTCCCAAGAAGGGTGCGCGAAAAAGAACTGTTTAAGTTTATTGTCAGGACACTTGACGGCATAGACATCACATACCATCTTGACAAATCTGTTTTTGTGGGAAACCGTCTTAAAACAAGGACTGATGAGGTGCCAGTTAGGGCGCACTATAACAGAATTACAGGCGTTGTATGTTCTGTCCGTGACGATGCGGATTTTGAGTGCTTCAAAAAGAGCACACGTGTCTATGGATCGGGGTTTTATGGCATCAAATTCTTCACAACACCCAGCTATGAGCTTTCAGAAATCCCTCCCAGCCGCTTAAAACTGATGGATTCTGTTCGGACCACAGTTGAAAAGTATTTCTCCGCACATCCACAACATATTTAAATACCTACACAGTCAATTATTTCCATGTGGAACCAGATTAAGACAGTAATACTATTGGGACTATTGTCAGGAATAGTTCTTGGAATAGGATACTTCTTTGGCGGAAACCAGGGATTACTTATTGCGCTGGCTTTCGCCGTATTGATGAATTTCGGAATGTACTTCTGGTCGCACAAGTTTGTCCTGGCAATGTACAGGGCTCGCCCTGCCAAAAAGAGCGAGTATCCAAAACTACACCATATGATTGAAGAGATTGCTCGCAAAGCAGGAATACCAAAGCCTGCGCTGTACATAATCCCCACACCAACACCAAACGCTTTTGCTACCGGTCCTTCTCCAAAGAAAGCAGTTGTTGCATGCACAGAAGGAATAATGAATTTGCTGAATGACAAAGAGCTGAAAGGTGTTTTGGCTCACGAAATAGCTCACGTAAAGAACAGGGACATGCTCATAGCAACAATAGCAGCAACACTCGCATCAGTCATTTCATACCTTGCATACATGGCAAGGTTTGCAGCATTATTCAGCGGAGGAAACGACAGAAACAACAACCTCGGCAGACTGCTCGGACTGCTCGTAATGGCAATACTCGCACCCATCATTGCACTCATAATCCAGCTCGCAATCTCCCGCGCCAGAGAATACCACGCTGACGCAACAGGCGCAAGGACAATAAAGGACTCACACGCACTTGCCAGCGCGCTCTACAAGCTCGAGCACGGCAACAAAGCACTTCCATTGCGCTCAGGAAATACAGCAACAAGCTCGCTCTTCATAGTTAATCCTTTCACAGCAAGAGGGCTTGTTGCACTCTTCTCAACACACCCGCCAACTGCAGAGAGAATAAAGAGACTGCAGGAAATGAAGGTGTGAAAATGCTAAATAAAATTATGCTTGAGCTTGCTCATTTGAAAGGTGCGTCAAAGAGAAAAATTAGTTCAGAAGAATATGAAAAAGTGCGAAAATCTGCTTTTGAATCGCTTGACTAATTTTTCCTTGTCCTTTAAGCCCATGCCCTGCCCTTGGAAAGCAAGGAGGCAATGTCTTCTCTTGGAAGGAAAATCCAGACAATACCGTCAGGAGTTAATTCTATTTTTCCGCTCCTTTGAAGGTATGCAAGGATTAATTTCAGCGTGTTGTGATTGACTTTTTTAGGCAATTTTCTCTTGAGTTCTGCAACTTTTACGACTTGTTTTGCCTTTCTGATTGTTTCCTCAACCATAAGTACAGTGTCAAGAGTCGGGCTGTGCTCAACTTTTGGAAGCTCAAGGAACTGCCTCATAGTTATCAATATGTAACTAATTGATACATATTTATAAATATTTCGCTATTTTTCCTGATATTCCTTCTCAACAACATCCATTATTGTTTTTGCCTTCTTTTCACCAACACCCTCAACAAGCTTTAATTGCTCCTCAGAGGCATTAACAATTTTCTTGACAGACTTAAAATGCCTGAGAAGGTCTTTGGCAAGATTAAGACCAACATTTGGAAGGCTTGAAATAATGTATTCCTGCTGTTCCTGAATGGCCATTGCCTTTTTCTCTGCGTGAGGCTGCCAGGTGTCTTTTTGCAAAGCCTGCTCTCTTCGCGCAATAGCTATGAGCTGAGCTGCTGTGTCTTTTGCGTCCTTCGTGTAAATAATAGGAATTCCATAACTGACTGCAATCGTGGCAAGCATCCCCCTGATTGCATTAGGATGAATGTTCCTGACCTTGAACAAGTCCTGAGAGCCCTCAACAATAATCACAGGCCTGTCATAATGCTGCTTTATGCTTTTCAACTGCTCCAATAATCTGCCGTCAATAATTGACTCTGCAAAGTCCTCAACCGTCTTGAACTCAACAGCACACCTTGGGCTCAGGACGTAATCAGCAACCTGCAGCATTTCAAGCTTTAATGAAGCCCCAAGCTCAACAAGCTCCTTTAGAACACCAGAGCCTTTTTCGCGGTAGTCTGCAAAAACAATCGCTGGCTGTTCTGGCTTTTCGTATTTCATCAATGGCTGGGCAAAGCGCCTTCTCAAGTCCTTTCTCAAATCATCAAGGACCCTGTGCATCCTTCTTTCCTTGTGGTGCGCGCTCCACCTGTAGCCCTCATCACGAGTGTTTTGCGCCATAAGCACAACAACCTTCCCTTTTTCCTGACGCCCGGTGCGACCGCGCCTTTGGATTGTCCTTATTGCAGAAGGAATTGGCTCGTAAAAAACAACAAGGTCAACACAGGGAATGTCCAATCCTTCCTCTGCTACAGAAGTACAAATGAGCACGTTGTAAAGTCCGTCCTTGAACTGTTCGATTAACTCAACCTGTTTTTTCTGGCTCAACCCCGTATTTCCTTTTTTTGCCTGACCGACAAAAACAGCAGGAACAACCCCTTGCGCTTTCTCAATTTCCTCCTTTATTTTAACTGCGCTGTCACGGAATTGGGTAAAAACCAAAATTTTTGCTTTCTTGTTTTCAGCAATTTCCTTTGACACTATTCCACGAGCGACTGCAAGCTTTGGATGCTCTATTTTTTCATCAATCAGTTTTTGCGCTTTTATGTACGCAGAGCGAAAATTAAGGTCCTTGACAAGATTCTTGACTGCCTTTACCTTGCTGGTTTCTGCCTCTGACATCAGTTTTTCCAGATACTTGAACAATGCAGTGCTTCCCTGGCTTTCCAAAAGCTCCAAAGCATGCTGGACCTTCATTGCCTCTGCTGCCAATGAAAGTGCCCTCATAGTTTCAAAGCCGCGCTCTCCTGCAGCAAGCCTTGCGTGAAGTTCTGCCTGCAGCCCGAGAAGCTCTTTCTTGCTGAAATAATCAACAGGCTTTGCAACCCCGAGCTCCCGCAATGATGCAAGCTTGCTCTTTATGCAGTTCTCAAGGAATTTCTTGACATCCAAAAATTCAGCAGGCAAAGGAACCTTAATCCACTTAATCTCAGTCTCCTGCACGTATGGCCTCACGTCAGGGTCAGAGTCAGTGCGGATTTCAACAGCCTCAATGAACAGGTTCTTGCACACCTCCTCAATCTTGAGCACGTCAGAGCCAGGAGAGGCAGTCAAAGCAAGAATCCTCGGATATTTTGCCTTTGCATTGTACTGCTTTGCTATGAAGTTATAGCTGTAATCGCCAGTTGCCCTGTGAGCCTCATCAAAGACAAGCAATGAGACATCTGCCAAAGAGATTTTGTCAGACATAATGTCATTTTCCAGTCCTTGCGGTGTTGAAAAAACAACTTTTGCCTTTTGCCACAATTCGTGCCTTTTTGCCGGTGGGACTTCTCCAGTGAACAATGCAAAGCCTTCTTCTGGCAATTGCAAATTCTGCTTAAATGTTTGCAAGTGCTGCTCTGCCAAGGGCTTTGTCGGAGCAAGAACAAGAATCCTCGAAAGGGGAAAATGCTGCAGTCTCTGGGCAGCAAGCATGAATGAAATCGCAGTCTTGCCCATTCCTGTCGGCAGCACGACAAGGGTATTCTTTGTAGCGGCTGTTGAAAGAATTGTTTCCTGATAAAGTCTTGGCTTGAAACCGCTCACAAGCATGCCAAAAACACAAGCATTTCAGTTTAAAAGCCTTACGCGGGCCCTTGAAAGTGTCCAGTGGGTATTCTTTAGGCGCTCCTAATCCATTTCTCCTTGTGAATAACGTAGCTCAGGAGGATGCCAATAATGTATAGTATCATAATGACGCGCCTGTCTGTGCCAATGCTTCCAAGGATTATGCCAAGCATTACTGCAAGGGTCAGGATTGTTATGTAGAGTGTGTTCTTGTGCTTCCTGATTCTTTCATACCAGAACCTGCCAAGGATTGCGCCAATCAGGAAAGCAACAGCATACGCAGTTCCGACATAAGCTCCCCTTGCAGCAAGGTAGAACGCGATAATGAGGAGTGCGCCTGCAATGTACTCAATCCAGTAATATTCCCACTGGCCTTTCTTGTCCATCATCCCATCACCGCATCATAGGCAAGCCAGCAAAAAAAGCCAATGATTAATGCCAGCCCAATGCTCCACCATACGCTAATTCCCGCAATGAAATAAAGTATGAGGAATGCCAGGATTGAGAAAATAAAGTAAACAAAGACAAACCCGTAAATCCTTGAGGCAGCAAAAACATGCACTCCGTCCAAAGGAGGCACAGGAAGGATGCAGTAAAACGCAAAAATCAGGCTGAAAATAAGAAGAGTCTCAAAGAAAACAGGGGCTGCAAGCCAGAGCAGGAATGCCACGATGACAGAGGCAACAGGACCTGAGAAGGCAACCAGCCCAATCTGCCATATGCTCGGCCCATAACGCCAGGCTCCAAGGCGGTGGACAGCCAAAAAATGCGGCTGGATCGCGCTTCCTGCAAACACAGGAATTTTGCCCCTTGTGAGAATAATTGCGATTATTCCTGACAAAAGCCCCTCCCACCAAATCCTATGCTCAATCCTGTAGCCGAAAAAAATTCCGTACAAGCGCTGGGCAGAATGGTGGGCAAAAACAGCAATGCCAACGCTCAGTATTGAGATTAATGCGTTCTTTATCCATTCTGCCACTTCCATATCCTTTGTCCCCCACTTGAAAAGGAACAATATGAAAGCAAAAACAAGGACGAGAAGCACAAAGTTCTGCCACTCTGTTTTCGAGAAAGGAAAATACCTCTTTACCTTATCCTTGTAATTAGCCCAGGACATAAACAGCATTCGGACTATCTAAAGTATTTAAATTATTCTCTGCAATTCTTCCCTGACAAGGTTGAGAAGCTCTTTTTCGTGTCCTGCGCCGACAATGGCAACAATTTTTTTGTCAGGATTGTTTGCCATCATGTGAGCAAGGTTTTTTGCCATGACCTGATTTCTTTCTGTCACAAGAACCCTGTAAATGTCAGGATAGCGCTTCTTGACCTGCCTTATCATTTTCTCTATTAATTTCTGGCTTGGGACTGTTGTGAGGTCAAAATCAAACTCATTCTTCCTGAAGATTATTCCCTTGATTATGTCGATGAACAAATTCCATTTTTCCTTCCAGCTCATTGCCTTTGAGAAGCGCTTTAGCGTGATTTCAATGTCCTGGTCAACAAGCGCAACAGGAATGTTCAAGGTCCTTGCTGCCTTAACTGCCTGCAGCATTTCAGCGCCAGGCATTATGCCGACCTTTTCACCAAGCTTTTTCTCAACCCAAGCGCCGATTATGCTGAAAAGCCAGCCCTTGAAGCCAATGCTCTTTATGTCCTTCCAGGTTGCCTTTGCCTTGCCCGGGTGCAATAATGCCATCAGGCGCTTGCGGTCAAGCTCCAAGGCAACTATTCCCGGCTGCTCATCGTGAATCACTTTCGCAACTTCTGCAACGCTCTCAGCAGCAATGTGCGAGGTTCCAATAATTACAAGATTCCTGAACCGCATATTCTTCTGGACTTTCAGGGCATTTAAATAACCTTTCTTCACGCCGGCACAAAGTTTATATAGCTGTTGCGCTCTGGAATGACACTACTGCTCAAGAGGGAGGATGAATCATGCTGAAGATGAAGAAGATCTCGGAAACATTTGATATGAAAGTTTTCACCGACACTGGCGATTATTTCGGAGATGTTGAGGAAGCCCTTTTGACTCAAAGCAAGGTTTATGGCTGGCGTGTCCGCGCAACAAAGAACTCATTCCTTACAAAAGTCCTCGGCTCGGCAAAAGGGGTTGTCGTTCCGCACCAGCTCGTGAAGGCAATGGGCGACATAATGATAATCAGCAAGGCAGCAGTGCCAAGCTACAACGAGGAAGAGGGCGAGGAAGGGGCGCCTGCGCAGGGCACAGCCGAGTAAAGTTTTTTATTAAGTGATTGTTCTTTTCGAGCTATTCATACGGCGTTGGTCTAATGGCATGACCTGAGATTCCCAATCTCATGGCGCGGGTTCGATTCCCGCACGCCGTATTCTGGCGCTGCGCCCACGCCGTATTATTCCCTCCACTCCTCAACTGTTGAGAACATGCTTTCTATTCCTTTTCTCAGGGCGCGGCGCTCTGTTATCCTGTCGTGCGTTGCCGGGTAGATTATCCAGCGCTTGTCCAATGACGAGTTCGGGTTGACAAAATAAATGCTGAGGTGGGCGTATTTTGAAAGGGCATCCCAGTTCGTGATGAGGAATTCCATGTTTTGTTTTGTGTTTGCCGTGACAAGGACAACATGCTTGTCCTTTAGCAGGCTGAGCTTGCTAATGTCATTAAGTTCCGGCTGGACTATCACGTACTGGTTTTTCAGCGAGCCCTCAACAAAGACATCAACATTCTCAGAATCTGGCTTTATGGCTGTAATCTGTTTTGTCATCGCGTCCCTGCTTTTCAGGTAGTTGACAATCCATTCCTTAAGAATTTCTTTTGCCCCTACCATAATGCGCTTTCTTTGGGCTTAAATATAAAAACATTTCTAGTATACGGAATAGTAACATTTATATATTAGTATAATTGTGATGAATATCCTGTATAGCGCGGGAAAAAGAGGTAATTGAGAGAGGTGCAGAGATGGGCGAAGAGTTGCTGATGAAGAAAATGGTTTCTGGGCTTGTTGAACAGGCGAACGTTGTCAGACAGGCAGAGACTGTCTCAAACGCTGACAACTTCAAAAAAATACTGCCCACGCTTCTTGAAAAAGGGCTTGACAACATCAACCTGTCAATGTTCAACGAGGTGACAAGAAGGCACGTGCTTAACGTGCTTGGCGAGGAATACCAGCGCAAGGGAAAGCTCAACGAGGCAGTAAAGGCATTCATCCTCGCAGGAAACAAGATGAAGCTTACAGAAATTGGCGAGGACTACGAGCGCGTTGCATTGTTCAGCAACGCGATCGACTGCTACAATCTTGCCGACAACAACATAAAGCTTCTCAAGCTCGGAAACAAATGCCTTGAGGACGGCAGGCTTGGGGACGCGATAAAGGCATTCAGGGCAATAAACAACACAGAACGCCTTGCAAAAGTTGGAGAGGACTGCCTAGCAAGGGGCAAGTGGGACCACGCAATTGAGGTCTTTGCTGCAATAAAGAACCGCGAAAAGCTCGTCATTGTCGGAGACAGGTGCGTGAGCGAAAACCAGCTTGGGTATGCCTCAAAGGCGTACGAGTTAGCCGGGGACAAGGAAAAGCTCTCTGCGCTCGGTGACATATGCCTTAGGGAAAATCTTTTCGCTGCAGCACTCCGGGCGTACAGGCTAGCAAACAACGAAATGATGGTGCAGTTCATCAAGGAAAACTTCGGACAGGACGGGTGAATAAATGAGGTGCCCAACACACAGGAAAGAGCATGAGGGAGCGTGCAACTGGTGCGGAAAAAAGCTCTGCCCAATGTGTATAGCAAAGCAGGAAGGCAAAAAATATTACTGCGAGGCATGCGCAATAGCGCTAGTGCCGTTCAAGCGCGAAAAGCTGCCGCCTGTTGAAACGGTGAAGAAGGAGGTTGTTGCAACAGCAGGACAGCAGCAGGAAGAGCCCCAGGTGAAGAGGCGCTTTGTGCTCGGCAAGGACGGATATTTTGAACTGCGATAAAAGAGGAATGACAGCATGGACCTGGACCAGCTTCAGAAAATAAACGCGCTCAGCCACGAACTAAAGAAGCACAAGATGGCTGGCTCGTCGGAGGATGCTTACACGCAGGCGCAGCAAATAATACAAGTGATACCAAGACAGAATGCACAGGAACATCAGGAAAGTGTAATCGCAGAAACAGCGCCTGTTCCTGATCAAATGGAGTCAAGGCAGTTCCAGATAGAAATGGAAAGGATGAGGAAGGTGTTTGCCGAGGAAATTGAAGTGATGAGGACTGCAATGAACCAGCTCATTACAGAAGTAAATTCGCTTCGGGAAGAGCTCGGCAAGGTGCAGTCGGCACAGCCGCCAAAGCCAAAGGAAAAGCAGGTCGAGCTGAAGACAGAGCCGAAAGTGGCACACCCCAGGCAGGGCGGCTGGAAGCCGGGGGACGTTGACATACAAAAGATGTTCTATTACGGGACAAAGAAATAAGCCTTTTTTTTTGAGGAAAGCCTTATATAATCCCTCTTCGCAATACTCCCCATAACTGAGGTGATTTCATATGGCAAAGAATGCTGTAGACGTGATTGCCCTGATTCTGGTAATCATTGGAGCAATCAACTGGGGCCTTGTAGGACTGTTCGGGCTTAATGTTGTAGAGAAGATATTGGGCGCAGGAATTGTAACCAAGATCGTGTACATCCTTGTGGGACTCGCAGGTCTCTGGTCAATATACCTCGCAACAAAGAAATAAGAAAACAAGAAATTATTTTTTTTCTTCTTTTCTTTTTTTAATCGTTCTCCACTCTTGGAGCCAGAATAAAGCTCATCAACAACCTGTCAACAACCTTGTACTCGAGCTTTAATGGATAGTCCTGGTTGAAGCTGATGCTGACCGTATCTGCAAGCTTGCCTGCCTGAATCATCTTCTTCAGGTATTCAATCGAGTACTTTGCCTTGACCTTTGCAGAGCTTTCTGTCGTGACCTTCGTGTCATTGCCGTGCGCCATCTCAATATGCGCCTTGCTCAGGTCGCCCTCTGCAGAAACACTGAACCTGTCAGGCTCTGCAGCAAAAGTCACTGATTCAGCAACAATGTCAGCATCCTCAATAGCGTCATTAAGCACGCTTGAGGCTGTCTGCACGATGACAGGGAAGCTCAATGAGGGAACACGCTGCTCCTTTTCCTCGATGTCAATAATTGGGAGGGAAAAAGTCCTTGTGGTCCCGCCCTTCAGGGTAATCTGGAGCTTGTTCTCATCAGTAACCTGCAGGGTAAGAATGTCATTTGCCTTTGCCCTCTTCAAGACCTGCTTGAGGTTCGCGAGGTTTATCGCAATTTCTGTCTCCTTCGGGACATCGTACTCTGTGAAAGCACTCGAGAGGAGCTTGTAAACAACCATTGCGACATTTGCAGGATCCATTGCCACCATTTCAATGCCGTCACGCGAAATCTTGAACCTTGCCTCATTGACAAGGTCTGAAATAACGGCAATGCTATCCTTCAGGTATGTTGGGTCTGCCAAAACAAGTTTCATATTGCTCTCCCCCTTAACTCCTGCGGAATGGTTAAACATATATAAAGTTTGTTATTTTAGACTATTTGTATTTTCTGCCCTGTGATTATTCCGTGGACCTTGTCGTGCGTATAACCCATTTCCTCCGCCAAGGCTATGAACGAGTCAATCCTGTGAGGCTCTCCGTGGGTTGGAATGATGTGTTTTGGCTTGAGCATCTGAATCATTTCCCTTATGTCCTCCCTGCTCGAGTGCCCTGAAACGTGGATGTCAGAAAAAATTCTCACTCCAATGCGCCTCAATTGTTCGTCCATTTCCGCCCTGTTTTTCCTGTTGATTTCTGCAGGGATGACTATGCAGGAAAAAACAACATGATCTCCCATGCTGAACTTGAAATGAAGCTCTCCGCGAATGATTCTAGCCAGTGCTGACTTTGGCTCTCCCTGGTGCCCAGACATTACCATCAGGAATTTTTCCTTTCCCCTTGCCTGGATTTCCTTGAGCTTTTTCTCAATCTGGCGCCTGAATTTCAATATTTCAACGCCCTCAAATTTCGCTATCCCTGCTGCCTCTGCCGCCCAAGTGTATTTTGCGATTGAGCGCCCCATAAAAACAACCTTCCTGCCCATTTTCTTGCCGTATTCAGCAATTGCTTTCAATCTGGCAATGTGGCTCGCGAATGTCGTGACAACAACAGCCTTTCCCCTGCTGTCAACACCCAACAAGACATCGTCAAGCATGTCTTTTGCAACAGCCTCCGAAGGCGTTCTTCTTGCCTCAGGGGCATAAAGGCAGTCCTGGATGAGCAAAAGCACCCCCTTTTCGCCAAGCTTCTTGAAATGATCATAATCAGGCTTTTTCCCAATGCCAGGATGGTCGTCAAGCTTGTAGTCGTTGCCGTAAACAATCGTGCCATACCTTGTGTGCAAAGTAATAAGCACGTCTTGGGGGGTGCTGTGCGTGATTGCGCAGAACTCAAGCACAAGATTGTCGCCAATTGCTGTCTTCTGGTTCGGGAACAATGGCATGATCTTGTTTGTCAGCTTGATGTGCTCATCCCTGCAAATGCTCTTCAAAACCTCTGCTGTGAAAGGCGTGCAGATAATAGGAGCGTCATATTTTGATGCAAGAAAAGGCACTGCGCCAATATGGTCGAGATGTGCGTGGGAAAGCACGATTGCAACAACATTCTGCCTCCAGTCCTTTATTGCGCTGTCCTGCGGCACTGCATCTGCCCTTTTAAGTGCAGACTCGTTAATGCTCACTATCTCGCCGATTTCTTCCTCTGTAAGCTTGATGTAGTTTGGCATGTTCAGACCCATATCAAGAATAACGACCTGATCGTCAATCCTTATTGCAGTCATGTTCCTGCCAACCTCTCCATAACCGCCAACTGCAAAGACTTCAACACCCATACAAACCGTGACCTCGTTATACCATTCATCCGTTTTTATGTCATTCCCAGCCTGTTCCCAAGCAGGGACTGGGAAAGCGCAGGACTCACCGAATATAAAAACATTTGTATGATGCTATTGGGAACGAAAGGCATTTGAAGGATGAGAATAAGTTTGGTGAACGCGCAGTAGAGGTATGAACGTCTTGATGCGCAAGCTCGGCAGATTTTAGACCTGCCCACTCATTCACTATGCTTATGATGCGCCGGACAGGATTTGAACCTGCGTAGGCACTAAGCCAACAGCTCTCTCTGAGCAGCAGCGAAGAGAGCTCGTCAGCTCCGCTGACCGCTGCTTGAGGCTGTCCCGTTTTCCACTCCGGCACCGGCGCGAGTTTACGAGCGACGGTGACGACCAGCCAGCTATGCTGGCGCTGCCGGCACCGGCGCGTATAAAGAAATAGACCTTAATTCCCTTTAAAAACCTTTACTCCAAAGCGCCCAGCCTTGACTCTATCTTCTCTAATTCTTCCTGGAGAATGTCTAATTTTGATTTGGGCCGCGCCGTTTCAGGCGCAGGGCCCGTAATGAATTCATCCTCTTTCTCCCGCGCTGCACTGAATTGCGGAGATATTGGAGCCTTTGGCATCCTTGCCCTGAGCCGGCTGTTAAGCGACCTCAAGCTGCCGGCAACCTGGTTGAGCTCTGCAAGAACTTTCTGCTTTTGCGCAGAAATCACCCTATATGCCTCATACCTTTTCAGGATGTCAAGAACGTCCTTTGTCGCCATGAGGACATCCCTCCGGGTAGAAGAAGGCTCCCTGATTGCAACAAAAAGCAAGCTCTCGTCTTTCTTTCTCATGCCTGCGGCTCAGTAAATGACTGGCTTATCGAAGTCAGCCTTTCCTCAACATCATCAATGTCCTTTGCCCAGTTCTCTATCTGCTGGTCCTCCTGCTGCTTAAGCTCGTTAACCTTGGCAAGAAGAGTGCGCGCCTGGTTAAGGCGCTCCCTTACCTTGTTAAGCAGATCCAGGATTGCATTGTACTCCTCGACCTTGACAAACACTGGTGCGCGTGAATCGTCCATTTTTTTTACCCTTTCGCCTTTGAGATGAACCTGTCAATCTGTCCAAGCCTGCGCTCAATCTCCTCAAGCTGGGAGCGCCACTTTTCAAACGTCTTTTCTTCTTCTGCCTTTATTTCAGAAAGGTGGCGCACAAACTCCCCTGCCTCATCAAGTTTTGCGCGGACCCTGTTTGAATGCTCCATTATCCTGCGATACTCGTCTACGGCGACAAAAGCAGGACCGACAGGCCTGCGCACTGTCTCCGGCTCCTCGATTGCCTCCTCAACAGGCTCAGGAGCTTCAACAGTTTCAGGAACAAGAGGCTCTTCCTCAATCTTTGGCGCCTCAGGCCCTTCAGGAGCCTCTGGAATTTCAGGCAATGGAACTTCAGGAATTTCTGCAGGCTTTTCCTCGTAAGACTCTGCAGCAGGAATCTCAGGCAGCGCTGACCTACGGGTCGGCTGGTCTGAGTCTGGCAACTCAGGCAATTCCTCAGGACCTTTTGCAGGCTTTATTGCGGGAATGTCCCCTTCTGGCATTGGAAATGCAGGCGGAGAAGGCGGTGGAGGAAGTTCAGGAAGAGACAGCTCTTTCTTTTTCTTCAAAAATCCGAACATTGTTTCCACACCCGAATAGTGATGCGCATTCTTTTGCTTCATAAACTTTTATTAGCACTCTCGAATGGTATCAAAACGTGTTCCTGACCACAACAAAGCTTTAATAGGCGGCAATATCAGTAACAATCTTCTTAGATGGGAATAAACGCACACGCAAGACCAACCGCTATTTCTCTTGCTGAAGTCATCTCTGCTGCAAAAGACGCACACAAAAGGGGAGAATGGCTTGACAAGTGCATCAAGCTGCTCTGGAGGAAGCTGTACGAGGCAGTTCCTGCGCTTGATTACAGCCACGAAGAGAACAAAATCCGCGATGACCGCAGGATCGCTGGAAATCCGGACGTGTGCGATGCCCTGGCAAATATCCTTGTCAGCCAGGGCCTTCCTGACTGCATTGGAACACAACGGCTTGCAAGGCCTGTGTTCTGGATAATGAGCATGCATGAAGCGCTTGTAAGCCTGCAGAGAGACACGGGCGAGAAAAGCGATTATCTCTGGTATCCTGTGAGGAGAAAGTACCGCCGCGCAAAAAACAAGTATGCCAAGGCATTCACGGAGTATTTGCCGTATTTGCGCACAAACCTGCAATTCGCGCTTGAAGCCAAGCAAAACTTATAAATAGCCCCCAAAGTGGGATGCTTGGCATGGCAGACAAGCCTGTTCTGGCACGCGTAATCATCGAAATGCTCGGCGCTCCAAAAGAGCACATCGAGAAAACGATGAGAGGCTACATTGAAAAGCTCAAAAAAGATCAAAAAGTCGTGAAGTCAGAAATTGCAGAGGCGGAGCAGAAGGAAAACATTTTCACGATTTATTCCGAGCTCGAGATACGGTTTGACGACCTTTCTGACCTGCTTGACTTCTGCTTTGAAAGCATGCCAAGCTCTGTTGAGGTTGTCGAGCCCGGCGAGCTGTCAATACCCTTGAACAAGCTTAACGCATTCCTGAATGACCTGCAGGCAAGGCTGCACGAGGCAGACGCAATAGTCAAGACAGGCAAAATTAAGCAGCAGGTGCTTGACGCGAACGCGACAAACATATTCCGCAGGTTCCTTATTGCAATGGCAGAGCACGGTCACCAGACAGCCAGTGAAATGTCGCACTATGTCGGAGTCCACCCGACAAAGCTGCAGCCATTCCTTGACAAGCTTGTCGAGGAGAAAAAACTCAAAAAAGAAGGCGAAAATTACTTGCCAGCATGAGCGAACTCAAGAACCAGATCGAATCACTGCTTTTCTCAGCAGGCAAAAGAATGACTGTTGAAGAGCTTGCAAGACTGTGCAAGGAGGAAAACCTTGACGCAATAAGAGCAGCAATTGACATTCTCAGGCAGGAACTTGATGAGAAGCAAAGCTCCCTTATGCTTGTCGAGGAAGGGGGAGCTTACAAGCTGACTGTGCGTGAAAAATACATACAAATGGTCAAGAAGGTTGTCACAACACCTGAGCTGCCAAAAAGCATAATGGAAACACTCGCGGTTGTCGCGTACAAGGCACCCGTGCTGCAGAGCCAGGTGATTAAGATAAGGACAAACAAGGCATACAGGCACCTTGAAGAGCTTGAGGAACTGGGGTATATTACAAGGGAGAAGAAAGGAAGGAGCAAGATGATCAAGCTGACTCCAAAATTCTTTGATTACTTTGACGTCCCGCCTGACAAGCTGAAAGAGAAATTCCGCAATGTTGCAGCGCTTGAAAAGGCAATAGAAGAGAAAGAGAAAGCAGCGGAACAGGCGCAAAAGGCAATAGTTGAGGCAGCACAGGACAAGACCCCAAGAGTCGAGGTTGTGACTGACGAACTGCCAAAATTAGCGCCGGAAATTGAAGTTATTGGAGCAAAAGTCGGCTCGCTTGAGACATATGGGGAAGCGCCAAAGCCAAAGAAAAAACACAAGCACAAAAAGCACGCTGAAGAGGAAAAAAAGCCAGAAACACAGGAAGAGGCAGCAGAGACCTTGGCTGAGAAAATGCTTTCTGAGGCAGGAATTACTGCAGCAACGCCAGAGGAAGAAGAGGAAATAGAGGAAGAAGGAAGGCTGACTGTTGAAAAAATAAAGAAAGAGGCAGCAAAAGAAAAGCCGCACAAGACAGAATACACTCCAACAGGGCTTTTCCCACAAGGAGTCCCTCCAGAGGTTGAGGAAAAAATAGAGCGCAAGGTTGCAGAAATAGTTGAAGGGGAAAAGCCAGAGCCAGAAGAAGGAGAACTTCCAGAACCGCCGGAAATAATCCCTGCGCCGCCAGAAGACGCTTCCGAAGAAGCGGCAGAGGAAGCGCCTCCAGAAGAGCCTGCAGAGGAGCCCACTGAAGAAAAGCCAAAGAAGAAGAAAAAGAGGGAAGAAGAAAGTGCTTAGGTTCGAACTAAAATGCCCACAATGCGGACACCATATGAAATACGAGGCACGAGACAGCATATTGACGAACAAGATAAAGAAATGCGTTTATTGCGGAAAAAACTTCAGGGTAAAGAACAGCATTGTAAAACAACTGTTCTGATTCTTCGTCGAGCCAAAAGTGGCGAAAACAAGGGTTATGCGCCTTATAAGTGTGTTTTAGAAAAGAAAGGCTTATAAAGGGCGGGCATTTTTGTTTTATCGACGAGAAAAGGGGAGTTTCTCGACGAACAATTATGGCAGAACCCAGTGAGCAGATCAAGACACCTGCGAACAAGGTCATAGTCAGGGTGATTGAAGATGAGATGAAGAAGTCTTACCTGGATTATTCCATGTCTGTCATTGTCGGAAGGGCTTTGCCGGATGTCCGCGATGGATTGAAGCCAGTTCACAGGCGTGTTCTTTTCTCAATGTACGAGATGGGGCTTTTGCACAACAAACCGTTCAAGAAATGCGCACGCATTGTTGGAGACGTGCTCGGCAAATACCACCCACACGGAGACATGGCAGTCTATGACGCACTTGTAAGGCTTGCCCAGGACTTCTCAATGAGATACCCCCTTGTTGACGGACAGGGAAACTTTGGCTCAATAGACGGGGACAATGCAGCAGCACAGCGTTATACAGAAGCAAGGCTTAAAAAGATTGCCGAGGAGATTCTGCAGGACATAGACAAGGAAACAGTAGTTTTCATACCAAACTATGACCAGTCACTGAAAGAGCCTTCTGTATTGCCAAGCAAAGTGCCGAACCTTCTCATAAACGGCTCAGCAGGAATTGCAGTCGGAATGGCAACAAACATCCCGCCGCACAACCTCAAAGAGGTCTGCAATGCCGTAATTCACCTGATTGACCACCCAACATGCTCGGTCCAGGATTTAATGATTAACATTCCTGCTCCTGACTTCCCAACAGGCGGAATAATAATGGGCACACAAGGAATAAAAGAGGCATACGAGACAGGAAGAGGAAAAATAACAGTAAGGGCAAGGACAAGCATAGAGGACTTCAGGCAAAGACAGCGCATCATTGTCACAGAAATACCCTATATGGTCAACAAGGCGCAGCTCATAGAAGAAATCGCAGAGCTCGTCAAAGACAAGAAAATACATGGCATTTCAGACCTTCGCGACGAATCAGACCGGGAAGGAATGCGCATAGTCATAGAGCTCAAGACAGGCGCAAACTCTGACGTCGTGCTCAACCAGCTTTTCCAGCACTCAAGACTGCAGACAACATTTGGGATTATACTGCTGGCACTTTCAGAAAACGAGCCGCAAATCCTCACGCTGAAGTCACTTATCGAAAAGTTTGTCCTGCACAGGCAGGAAGTTGTGCGCAATAGGACCGCATTTGAGCTAAAAGAAGCAGAGCAAAAAGCGCACATTCTCGAAGGAATTATTGTTGCCCTGAACAACATTGACCCGATAATCGCGTTCCTGAAGAAAAGCAAGGACACTGCAGCAGCAAAAGCAGGATTGGTTGCTGATTACAAACTCACAGAAGTGCAGGCACAGGCAATCCTTGAAATGAAACTGTCAAGGCTGACATCGCTTGAGCAGAGCAAAATCAAAGAAGAACATGCAGGGCTACTGAAACTGATTGCGGAATTGAGGGGCATTCTTGCAGACCCGCAAAAGATTCTCAATATCATCAAGAACGAGATGCTTGAGCTTGCAAAAAACCACGGCGACAACAGGAGGACACAAGTCATCAAGACAGAGGCAACTGCAATCGAGGAAGAGCACCTCATAAAGCCGGAAGACATGGTAGTCACACTCACGCACGCAGGGTACGTCAAGAGATTACCCGTTGACACATACCAAGCTCAAAGGAGAGGCGGCAAAGGAATCATAGCAGCAGAAACAAAAGAAGAAGACTTTGTAGAAGACCTCTTTGTTGCAAACACTCACGATTACCTTCTGTTGTTCACTAATTTGGGCAAAGTGCACTGGCTTAAGGTCTACCAGATACCAGAGGCAGGAAGGTATGCAAAAGGAACAGCAATAGTCAACCTGCTAGAGCTTGCGCAGGGAGAAAAAGTCGCAACCTGCATTCCAGTAAAAGATTTCCCTGAAGACAAATTCCTTTTCCTCGTGACAAAACAGGGAACAGTAAAGAAAACACCACTTTCAGAATTTGCAAACCCGCGCAAAGGAGGAATAATAGCCGTAACACTCACAGAAGGCGACGAATTAATGGCAGTCGAGCTTACAGACGGAAAGCAGGAAATCATAATCGCGACTGCTGATGGCAACGCAATAAGGTTCAATGAATCGGACGTAAGACCGATGGGGCGCACAGCGCAAGGAGTCATTGGAATACGGCTTAGGGAAAATGATGAAGTAATTGGAGCCGTGCTTGCACAAAAGGAAAAGACATTATTGACTGTAACAGAGCTCGGCTACGGCAAAAGAACAGCATTTGAGGAATACAGCACAATACGCAGAGGAGGCATAGGGGTCATCAACATCAAAATTACTGACAAAAACGGCAAGGCAGTCGCGATAAAGACAGTAAAAGACGACGACCAGTTGCTTTTGATAACGCAAAGCGGAATCGCAATAAGGGTTCCTGCAAACCAGATTTCAGTAATCGGAAGAAACACGCAGGGAGTAAGGATAATCAAGCTCGAACAAAATGACAAGGTCACGAGCGTTGCTGTCGTCCAAGAGAAGGAAAACGGAAATGGAGCACAATGAAGGCGCTCGCAATAACACTCCCAGGGCTTTCTGACACCTGTTCTGAAGAAATAAAACAACTAACCGGCATAACAGGAAAACAAACAGCAGAAGGGGCGCTTTTTGAGGCAGAGCTTAATGATATTTTTGCTGTTTGTTATCGTGCACAAAGCGTTTGCAGGGTAATCCTTGTTGTCAGTGAGGGGAAAATTTCAGAGCTTTCAATACCAGCACGGTATTTGAAAGGCACAATATCAATCAATGGCAAGACAACAACAAAAGCAAACGAACTCTCTGAGAACATAAAGGCAAACAAGGTGTACAAGAATGCGGATGTTCCTTTTTACCTGCACTTTGAGGATGATTACAACTGGCTTGGCATTGACCTAACAGGAGACATCTCAAAAAGAGACTACAGGATTTTTGTCGGCAGGGAAACAATCACAGGAATAACATCATTCGCAGCCTTGAAACTTGCAGGATACGACAGCAAAAAAACACTCCTTGACCCAAACTGCAGGGCAGGAAGCATAGTCATAGAAGCAGCACTGCACGCACTGGGAATGCCTGTTCGGTATTATTCAAAAGACAAAATGCCTTTCAAAAAGGTTTTCAAGGAATTTGATTTTGAGAAGTTTTACAAAGAGCAGGATGCAGGAATAAAAGAAAGCAGCTCTCAAATCATTGCAATTTCAGACCAGTTTCCCTCAGTCCAGGCAACACGCAAGAACGCAAAAATAGCAGGGGTTGTCAAAGCAATTGATTTCTCAAGGACTTCTGTTGACTGGCTTGACATCAAATTTGACAAGAATTCTGTTGATTTAATCGTTACACAGCCAGTTGAAATGGCAAAGACATTCCCTGCCGAGAAATTCAAGAAGCAAGCCCTGCTTTTCTTTGAGCGGGCAAAGGCAATCCTGAAGAAAAACGGCAAAATAGGGCTTGTATTAAGGCAGGGCGCAGAGGAATACAAAGCAGCAGCAAAAGGATTTTCTGTAGAGCACGAAAGGACAATCAGTCAGGGAAAGGAAGAATGGAAAATACTGGTATTCTCGATATAGGCGCGATACATTTATAAACCCCAATGTCACTACTATGTTTGGGTTGGGACCGACTTTGGCTGTCGGTGAATGCTTCGGCATAGCGCCAAGTATTCGCTGAGGAAAGTCTTCCCACCGCCCATTGGCTTTTGCGAGCCTATGGACAAAGTGCCACTCCCGAAAGGGAGATCCAGCAATGGATGGCAAACCGCACAGAAACGAGACCGCCCATGAGGAGAATGATGGCTGAGAAGTCCCTGGCGACAGGGATGAGTTAACCGCCTGACGTTCTCTTGGGAATGGATGAAACGGCGAGGAACTGGCTGGTGCAAGCGGGATTTTCCCGTGCTCAGTAGAATGCCAAAACCGCCTGTCCTTCGGGGTTCAACGCCCTGAGTCCTGCTAGGTATCAGGAAATGGAGGCGGACAAAAGGAAGCTTATGCGGGCCCAACCCATTTTTATTTCGTGAGGTGCTTCAATGGCTGACAAGAACCGCGTGTCAATGCCTGCATCAACTGCAGGACTGACGCGCTATTTTGAGGACTACCGGAGCAAGGTAGAGATAAAGCCGGCATACGTCATAGTAATGGCTGTTGTCGTGATGCTGATAATCGTTCTGTTAAACGCGTACGGAAGCGCGCTGCTTGGTTTGTGACATGTTCCCAGGAATGAATCCCAAAGACATTGCCAAGGCGATGAAGCGCCTCGGCATACAGCAGGAAGAGCTGGAAGTTCACGAAGTGATAATGAGGCTGCCTGACAAGGACCTCGTCTTCAGCGACCCGCAGGTCACAAAAGTAAACGCAATGGGACAGCTTTCATTCCAGGTCACAGGGCAGCCCGAAGAAAGGCTTCGGGAGCCAGCAATAAGCGAGGAAGACATAAAGACGGTGATGGAGCAGGCAAAAGTCGATCGTGAGACAGCACTTGACGCAATCAAGAAGCACAAAGGAGACCTTGCCGAAACCATCCTTGAATTAAGCAAGGCATGACAAATACGCGCGAAGCACTTGAACGTGCCAGGCAGGAATTGAAAAGGGCAGACCATCTCATTTACGTCAGCCTCAAATACACGCGAACAGTGGATGTTTTGAAAAGCATAATTGAGCGCTTGATAGCAACGCTTGACGCGGCAATTGACGCCCTCTTGCACCTTGCAAAAAAGCAAAGCAAGGTGCCTGCAGTGCCCACCTTGCCGCGGCTCAAGATTGAGGCGCTCAAAAAGGCATACCCTGATGACGCCCACATCAAACACTACCTCGACTTCTACCTCCTTCTAAGAAAACTTGACAAGGCGCATTTTGACCGCGCGCAGGAATACAGAAGGCACGTCACTATGAAGGCAGCGCTTGACACAAACCACGTAGAAATAACGATAGACATAATAAGCGATTACTTCCACAAGACAAAAGAATTCCTGTCAATAATAGAGCAAATGGCAGAAACAAAGTGAGCTTATGGACGAAGAAATGCTGAGGGAAAAAGGCTGGGGAAAAGCCGAAGCCAAAAAAACAGCAGAAATCCTTGCCCACGCACAGGCATCCAAAACAGCATCAATGCATTTTCTCGAGCAAGCCGTGTTCTGGGTTGCCCTGCTTGTCGCAATACTTGGAAACTTCATAATAAGCATAGTCCTGGTGCCGTTCCTTCTTTTGCTTGACGGCATTGGGCTTTACGCAACCATCATTGCAGTCGGCGTCACGTTCGGATTACTGTTCAACGTAATAATCGGCTACATAGAAAAACTGAATGAAGGACAGCACATAATCGCAGGAGCATTCATTCCAGCACTGGCACTGATAAACGTCTACATAATCGCTTATTTCTCAAACAGGCTGGAAATACTATTACAATTGCCAACACCTGCCCACAACCCTCTCGGAATAAGCATAACGTACGTGGCAGCATTTGTTGTGCCGTATGTTTTGAAGCACTTCCAGCACCTGAAGAAAAAAAGGCTGTGATTCTGTTTTATTAGGATAGTTTTTTAAAGACTGGAAATGCAAATTCTCTTATCACGGCGACCTTAGTATAGTGGTAGTACGGGGGACTGTGGCTCTGATGAGCAGAACTCCCCAAGCCCGGGTCCGATTCCCGGAGGTCGCCTTAAGGCGCGTAGCGCAGGCACTGCGACCGATGGACCAGTCGGTGAGCGCAGCGAGCCGACGCTGCCCGGAGGTCGCCTTAAGGCGCAAAGCGCGAGCAGTGCGACCTACGGACCAGCCGGACCGCAGTTCGGCGCTGCCCGGAGGTCACCTTATGTTCCGTGTTGGGGCGCTCCAAATTTTTGTAAAAGATGTTGAAAAGGCAAAGAAATGGTATTCTGAAGTCCTTGGGATGAAGCTGGTTAAGGAATATCCCGGATTCAAGTGCGTTCTTATGAAGCTTGGCGAGACTGAATTTGACATTGGGACTCCGAATCCGTCATGGGGTGAGGGCTGGAATACTGTAAAAGCGGGCGGAAGAACACCAATATTCTTTGAGACAGACAACATTGAGCAGGCAGTGAAAGAGCTGAAGAGCAAAAAGGTCAAGCTTGTTGAACAGCTTTCAAAAAGGCCCTGGGGCGAATACAAGGCAGTATTTGCAGACCCTGACGGAAATGAGCTTAACCTGATACAGCCAGAATGACCGCTGCCCAAAGGCCGCCTTTCTTCGCAAGCTTTATAAAGGGACTGCGTTCTTTTTCGAAATATTAGCCCGAGTCCAGACGTTGCGTTTGGGCGAGAGAGGGTTGAGCCAGCAAAGTTCTGGTTTAATTCTGTCGGGGAATAATAAACGCAAAATGGCAGAACCACAAGCACCAAAGCCAGCAGCACCAACACAGCCGGCAAAACCTGCAGCTCCTGCACAGCCAACAAAGCCAGCAGCACCAACAAATCCAGAACTAAAGCACCTGGTACGCATAGCAAACACAGACCTCAACGGAAACAAATCGATAGCATTTGCGCTAAGCGACATAAAAGGAGTTGGAGTGTCCTTTGCGAATGCGGTATGCAGGGTTGCAGGTGTCGACGTCAACAAAAAGGCGGGAGCGCTTTCTGAGACAGAAGTCAAGAAAGTCGAGGAAATAATAAAGAACCCGATAAAGTCAGGGCTTCCGCCATGGATGGTAAACAGGCGGTTTGACAGCGAAACAGGACAAAACAAACACTTGCTGTCGGGTGATTTGCAGTTTACAATAGAGAATGACATCAAGATAATGAAGAAAATCAAGTGCTACAAGGGAGTGAGGCATATCCTTGGACAGCCAGTAAGAGGGCAAAGGACAAGAAGCAACTTCAGGAAGAACAAGGGCAAGGTCATGGGAGTCAGAAGGTCAGCAGCTGCAAAAGCTGCAGGAGGCGGAACAACATAAAGGTGACATATGGGCGATCCGAGAAAAATCAAGAGCAAGTACAAAAGGCCAGGACACCCCTGGCAAAAAGAGCGCATTGAGGAAGAGCGCGCCCTGCTTAGGGAATACGGGCTCAAGAACAAGACAGAAATATACAAGGCGCGCTCAAAACTCAAGACATTCTCAGACCTCGCAAAGAAGCTCATCGCTGCGCGCGGAAGCCAGGCAGAAAAGGAAAAAGCCCAACTGCTCACAAGGCTTGCAAGAATGGGGCTTGTCAAGGAGGGCGCACAGCTTGATGACGTCCTCGGACTCCAGCTTAAAAACATCCTCGAAAGAAGACTGCAAACCTTGGTCTTAAGGAAAGGGCTTGCAAGAAGCATCAACCAGTCAAGGCAATTAATAGTCCACGAGCACGTAATGGTTGGCTCACGCACGATTTCATCACCAAGCTACAATGTTCCCATCGCCGAGGAGGCGAACATATCATTTGTCCCAACATCAAGCTTTGCAAACACAGCACACCCAGAGCGCTCACTGCCGCCAAAGGCTCCTGAGCCTCAAAAGCCGCCAAAAGAAGACCGCAGAAGGCGCGGGCCGCCAAGGGGACCACCCAATGAGAGGGAGATGCGCAAATGAGCCCGCCACCATTACGCTGGGGAGTAGCGCACATTTATGCAAGCTACAACGACACAATCATACACATCACAGACATTTCAGGAACAGAAACACTCGCAGTCACATCAGGAGGAATGATGGTCAAGAGCGACCGCATGGAAGGCTCGCCAACAGCGGCAATGATGGCCGCAAAGCGGGCAGCAGAGATAGCAAGGGACAAGGGAATAAGCGGACTGCACGTCAAAGTCAAGGCGCCCGGAGGACACAACGGTCCGCACAACCCGGGTCCAGGAGCACAGGCAGCAATCCGAGCCCTAAGCCGCATGGGACTGCGCATAGGGCTGATTGAGGATGTAACTCCAATGCCGCACGGAGGCTGCAGGAAAAAGGGCGGAAAGCGGGGGAGAAGGGTATGAACATAGAATTCCTTGACGAGGACAAGAAAACAGGGCGGATAACCTTTTTGCTGAAAGGCACAATACCTGCATTCGCGAACGTGATGAGGCGCGCAATGATTGAAAGCGTGCCAACAATGGCAATTGACACTGTCGAGTTCAGGGAAAACAATTCAGTGCTTTATGATGAAATCATTGCGCACAGGCTTGGGCTGCTGCCCATCAGGACAGACCTCAAGAGCTACGTCCTGCCTGCAAAATGCAAGTGCAAGGGTGAAGGGTGCAACAGGTGCACGCTCAAGATGACGCTCAAGGCAAAAGGACCTTGCATGGTCTACGCTTCTGACATCAAGAGCAAGGACCCAAAAGTAAAGCCGGTATACGGTGATATGCCAATAGTGAAACTGCTGAAAGGGCAGGAACTCGAGTTTGAGGCAACAGCAACACTCGGACAGGGAAAACAGCACGTCAAGTGGAGCCCGTGCCTTGCATGGTATGTTTACGAGCCAATAATCACGGTCAACAATGACAGCCCCAAACTTGCGGAATTCAAGGCAAAATACCCTCCGCAAATCTTTGACAAGAACGGCAAAATAGACAAGAAACTCATCACAACAAACAATTTGGTGGATGCCTGCGACGGAATCTGCCCCGAAATAGTCAACATAGAATACAACCCGAACAACTTTTTGTTCGGAATAGAGCCATGGGGGCAGCTGTCGCCAAAGGAAATCGCAACTGCCGCCGCTGACATGCTCCTCGAATCCCTTGAAGAATTCGAGGAAAAGCTCGGCAAATAATGCTTGCCGGGCTACACCCTTTGGCGGGGTGGCAGAGCCTGGTCAAATGCGCTACCTTGAGGGGGTAGTCCCTTAGTGGGTGCGAGGGTTCAAATCCCTTCCCCGCCATACAAACCGGAAGAACGTTCATACGGAGAATCGGAAACGGAGAGACAGATGAAAAGAACAGGACCGACAAACGAGCACATGCGCACACTGATTATGGAATTGCGAAAGGAAGGAAGCACTCAGAAGGCCGGAATCTGGTCAAGAGTGGCAGAAGACCTTGAAGCGCCAACACGCAAGCGGAGAGTGGTCAACCTCTCAAAGCTCAACAGGTACACAAAGGCGAACGAGACGGTCATAGTCCCTGGCAAAGTGCTTGGCTCAGGAATGCTTGAGCACGGGCTTGTCATTGCTGCTTTTGCGTTCTCAAGCGGCGCAAAGGAGCGCATAGAGCAGGCAAAAGGAAAATGCCTCACAATACAGGAACTTGTCAAACAAAACCCGAAAGGAAAGGATGTCCGGATAATAGGATGATAGAATGGCAGAAATAAACATTGATGCAACAAACCTCATTGTCGGAAGAATGGGCAGCTATGCAGCCAAGCAAGCGCTGCTCGGGCATAGCGTGAACATATTCAACTGCGAAAAAGCAATAATGACAGGAGGAAAAAATTTCAATGTCGAGCAGTACAGGTACCTCATAAAGGAGACAGGACAGCCGCAAAAAGGACCATTCATCTCAAGGCTGCCTGACAGGTTTGTCCGCAGGCAGATAAGGGGCATGCTTCCGCACAAGAAAGCCCGCGGAGCAGCCGCTTGGAAAAGGATTATGTGCTATGTCGGAGTGCCTGAAGAGTTCAAAGGCAGGAAATTACAGACACTTGCCTGGGCAAACAGCAAGCACAAGCGCACAATGAAGCTTGTAACAATAGGAGAAATATGCAAGTCTCTTGGAGGAAGGTTCTGATGAAGTCAATTCACGTTTCAGGAACACGCAAAAGCGCAGTTGCAAGGGCAACCTTAGTCCCTGGTGCAGGAATAGTGAGGATTAATTCGCAACTGCTTGACTCTTACGAGCCTGCAATGTCAAGGCTCAAAATACAGGAGCCGCTCATAATAGCAGGAGACAAGGCAAAAAGCGTTAACATAAATGTCTCTGTCTGCGGTGGCGGAACAAGCAGCCAGGCAGAAGCAGCAAGACTTGTTGTTGCAAGGGCACTCGCCGCATACGACAAAACATTGCAAAAGAAATTCCTTGACTATGACAGGATACTGCTCGTTGCAGATGTCCGCAGGAAGGAAACCCACAAGCCCAACTGCCACGGAAAGGCAAGGGCATTGAGGCAAACATCATACAGGTGATGCCAAAATGATAATACCAATAAGATGCTGGAGCTGCGGAAAGCCAGTCGCGCACCTATGGGAAAAGTACAAGGAGCGCGTTGAAAAAGGAGAAAACAAGAAAGCAGTCCTTGACGACCTCGGCCTTGAGCGCTACTGTTGCAGGGCAATGTTCCTTGGCCACGTTGACCTCATAGACACAGCAGGCCAGTTTAAGAAGGGCTAAAATACTAGTTCTTACTTTCTTTTCGTTATGAAGCCCGTATTTGTAATAGAGCACATGGAGCCAAGGGTGTGGAAGTGGTGCCTTCTTGAGTACAAGCACGCATCAGCTATTGTTGGCAAGGAGAATTTGTGGTTCACGAACGTAAAGAAAAATGGTGAAAAGCTCCGAAAATTTGGCAAGGTTTTCAGGCAAAGCGTTGCTTCCATGAAACTTGAGAATCCTGTAATCCTTGATGCAGAGGCAAACAAGACACTGGTGCCGAAAGAGGCAAGAAAGTTCAGCCATATCATCTTTGGCGGCATACTTGGCGATTATCCGCCAAGGGGAAGGACAATGGACTTGAGGATAAAAATGCAGGGAGTCGAGGCAAGAAACATGGGAAAAGAGCAGATGAGCACAGACACCGCTGTACTCGTTGCCCACACAATACTTTCAGGAATGCCATTGAACAAGATAAGGTTCACACACCACGTTGACATTGACATACGCAAAGGAGAAAGCGTAACCTTGCCTTACAAGTATGTCCTCAAGGACAACAAGCCTGTGCTGGCTCCAGGGCTTGTTGAGATGCTTCGTCGCCAGAAAGGTTTTTAAACGATTCACTTCCAGTTCTGGGTTATGGACCAAAGGGCAATAGTCCCGAAATGGCAGGCAAGGTGGAACGAGAAAAAAGTATTCAAGTCCAGGGACAAATCAAAGAAGCCAAAATTCTACAACCTGGAAATGTTCCCTTATCCTTCTGCTTACGGATTACATGCAGGACATATGCGTAATTATGCAATTGGCGACACAATTGCGCGCTACAAAAGAATGAACGGCTTCAATGTGCTTTACCCAATGGGCTTTGACGCATTTGGCCTGCCAGCAGAGAATGCCGCAATAAAGCAAAAGATTCACCCAAAAGAATACACAGAGCACGCAATTGCCTCACTGACAGGAAGCATGAAACGCCTTGGCTTCAGCTACGACTGGGACAGGACTCTTGCAACGTGCTATCCTGAATATTACAAGTGGAACCAGTATTTCTTCCTAAAATTTTTTGAAAAAGGACTTGCATACCGCAAGCACGCGCCAATTAACTGGTGCCCTTCATGCGGAACAGTTCTCGCGAATGAGCAGGTGGTTGACGGAAAATGCTGGAGGTGTGAAAGCAAGGTAGAAATAAGGGATTTGGAACAATGGTTCTTCAAAATAACAGCATATGCAGACGAGCTTTTGAAAGAAGTTGACAACCTTAACTGGCCTGAAAGAATAAAGGCAATGCAAAAAAACTGGATAGGAAGAAGCGAAGGAACACTTATAGAGTTCCAGATAAAAAACTATGACAGGAAGCTCCCTGTCTTCACAACAAGGCCTGACACCCTCTTCGGGCTCACATTTGTCGTAATTGCGCCAGAGCACCCCGTTGTTCATGAGTTGGTGCACGGAACAAAGTACGAGGAAGAGGTAAAGAAGTTCACGAACAAGGTGGTGATGGAGGAAAAGTTCTCACGCGCAGCAGAAGACAAGGAAAAAGAAGGGATGTTCATCGGAAGATACGTCGTGCATCCGTTCACAGGAAAGGACGTGCCGATTTACATTGCGAACTTTGTCCTGCTTGATTACGGCACAGGGGCAGTAATGGCAGTACCAGCGCATGACACCCGCGACTACGCATTTGCAAAGAAATACAACATCCCAATAATCCCAGTCATAAAGCCAAAAGACAAGGAACTTGTACTTCCTTATGTTGATGAAGGAGTCCTGTTTGATTCGGGCGAGTTCAGCGGGCTCCCCTCAAGGCAGGCAATACACGAAATCACAGTCGCGCTTGAAAAGAAAAAAGCAGGCGGTGCAACAGTCAGTTACAAGCTGCGCGACTGGCTCATTTCAAGGCAGCGCTACTGGGGAACACCAATACCAATACTTTACTGCGCGCAGTGCGGAATTGTACCAGTGCCTGAAAAAGACCTGCCTGTGAAGCTTCCTGAAAAAGTGCATTTCACAGGACAAGGAAACCCCTTAGCAAACACCCCCAGCTTTGTAAACACAAAATGCCCAAAATGCAAAGGTCCTGCAAAGCGCGAAACAGACACAATGGACACATTCGTGGACAGCTCATGGTACTTCCTCAGGTATTGCTCAAACAAGGAAAAAAACAAGCCATTCAATCCGGAAAAAGTCCATTACTGGATGCCTGTTGACCAGTACATAGGCGGGGCAGAACACGCAGTAATGCATTTGTTATACGCACGCTTCTTTACGAAAGTTCTCAGGGATTTGGGAATGCTCAAGTTCGGAGAACCATTCAAGAACCTTTTCAACCAGGGAATGGTCCTCAAGGACGGCGCAAAAATGAGCAAAAGCCACGGCAATGTTGTCTCACAGGAGGATATAGAACAAAAATACGGCATTGACACTGCGCGGCTCTTCATGCTCTTTGTCGCCTCACCGGGAAAGGACATAGAATGGAGCGAGGAAGGAGTCCAGGGAAGCTTCAGGTTCATCCAAAGACTTGAAGCATTGTACAAGAAAGAAAGAACAGCCAAAATAGATAAGGCAGCAGAAAGCAAAGTCCACAGCACCCTCAAGACAGTCACAGAATACATGTCAACTTTCGAACTCAACAAGGCAATAATTGCAATAATGGATTGTGTTGACTTCCTTGAAAGCAGGCACGCATTGCACAAGAAATCACTTGAATTATTGACCCTTATGCTTGCACCATTCATTCCGCACGTTGCGGAAGAGCTGTGGGAAATGCTTGGCAGAAAACCATTTGCTTGCACAAAAAAATGGCCCAAATTTGACTTAAAAAAGATCAATTTAGAGCTTGAATACCAACAAAAAATGTACAACAAACTGCTTGGCGACATAAATGACGTCCTGAAGCTCACCAAGATTCTGAAGCCAATGGCAATCAAGCTCTACATAGCAGACCAGTGGAAACACGACTTTTACAAGGAAATAAAAGCGCAAATGGAGAAAACAAAGAACCCAGGAGAAATAATAAAAGCCCTTATGAGCGGACCATTAAGAAAGCACGGAGACGCAATAAGCAAAATGGTTCCAAAGCTCGTGCAGGAGCCAGGCAGGATTCCAGAACACATACTCGGACAAAAGAAAGAACTGGCTGCATTTATTGAAATGAAAGAACAACTCGCAAAAGAATACAGCTGTTCAGTAGAGATTGTAAAAGAGCAGGACTCGCAGGAACAAAAATCAAAGAACGCACTGCCCGGAAAGCCAGCGATTGTGATTGTCTAACTCAAAATCTTCCAAACAGCTTCAGGACGAGTTCTTGCCCAGCCTAAAAGTATGTTAAGTACATAACCTGCATTTCCTGGGGTGGGATTCCAGGGGTCTTTATCCTTTTGAGTCCCCAGCTGATCAACAATATACTCAAGCCGCTCTATCGTGGTTATCGCTTTTTTCCCATACATCCAGAAAATACCCTTGCTGCCAAAATACTGCCTGAAAATATTTACATAATTGCAAGTGATGCTTAATTCAGCTTTGTCATTTCCAAAGAAAATGCCCCCTTCATAATCCTTTCGATGGTCACAAAAAGTTATGCCTTCCAAGTGCGGCTCAACTTCTGCAACTGAATTGCCATTCATCAGCATAACATAGTATGACATGCATTTTTGCAATATTGTGCTGCTTATATGTGTTATGAAAGAAAGCGGGCGGACGCGCAACCCGGTGGGCATAGAAAAGAACAAACGGTTTGACCCTGAACTTTCCTCGGTTCCGCTACCCTGCAAGCATTAACCCTTACAGTTAGCGCTGCTGCATTCCTGCCCTGACGCGGTTCCTACAAGAGCAACCCTGCAGGACAGAACGTCAACGTCCAGTTCAGGACCATTTGCACCATCCTAGGCCGCTCGGACTGCTTCTCCCTGCCATAAAGCCGATTTGCAGTAACAGGAGACGGCTAACCTCCCGGAAGAGCCCGCCCAGCAAACACCAAGCAGATAATATTTTTAAATCTAATGTTTTGTTTTCAAAACAATGGCAAACCCTTTGCATATTGCTGACCGCGCACTTTCAGAAACAAGCAGGGCAACTCACGTTCTTTCATTTATCAATCCAACAAACATGCAGGAAGAAGAAAAGACATTTTTTGCTTCCAGTAATTATGAACCTCAATTCGCTTATAGAAACTTTACAAGGGCAGACGCATTAAGAACAAGGCTTGAGGCAATACATATTGCAGAAAGGACTCCTTTAGGGCAGTTGTTAAGGGATGTGAAAGAAAGACTGCTGTTGACTGTGAAGATGCTCGAGAACATTGGAAAACAAAACTTTACAGAAGTCCAACTTTATGGCACGCTTTCAAGGGAGCTCGTTCATAAGGCGTATGAAATCCTTGAACAAATCCCAAGGCAGCCCGTGCCGCCAAAGCCATACTCAGCAACATACATGAAATCAGCTGTTGAGAAGGCACTATTAAAGCACGGATTCACAGGATGGCACATCAACATAAAACCCTCTGTTGCAAGGGTCGCAGTAAGCCCAGGCAAGAGGACAATAATAATAAGCGAAAAAGCAAAGTTCTCAGCCAACGGAATAAAGTGCATGCTTGCCCACGAGGTCGGAGTTCACGTCCTGAGGTCAATGAACGGATACAGGCAGCACTATGAGATTTTTTCAACCGACGCAATCCCCGGCTATTTGCAGACAGAGGAAGGACTGGCTGCACTTCACGAGAAAAAAGCAGGCTGCCTGACAAACAACCGCCTGAGAAAGTATGCAGGAAGGGTAATAGCTGCTTCAACAGCATTGAAAGGGGGGTTCAGGCATGTTTTCAACGAGCTTTGCAAGTTTTTCCCTCCGAAAGAGGCATTTACAATGGCAGTGAGGGTAAAGCGAGGGCTAAAAGATACCTCTGCAGCAGGAGGATTCATCAAAGACCACGTTTATCTTGAAGGAAAGCTGGCGCTCGAGGAATTTATGGCAAAAAAAGACATAACTCCGGTTTATGCAGGAAAAATAGGGATTGAGCACATACCGCTTGTTGAGGACGGAACAATACTGCAACCTGCTTATCTGCCAGAATTCTGAACAGATTCTGCAGTCGCGAAATCTTTATTAGCCGCCCGGAATATTGCATTGGCATGGTTTCAAAACTTGTCTTTCTCGGCACTGCAGGAAATCTCGGAGTTGTGAGCAAGCAGTCAAGAAGCTCAGGAGGATTCATTGTGCAGGCTGACGACATACAACTGCATATTGATCCCGGTCCAGGGGCACTGACAAATTCAGCGCTTTGCGGCATCAATATCAGGGCGCACACAGCAATACTTGCCTCGCACGCGCATTTGAACCACTGCAATGACCTGAATGCGCTCATAAACGCAATGACACTTAACGGGCTTGACTCGCACGGAGTCCTTATTGCGCCAGCGAGCATAGTCAATGGCACAGAGCACATAAAGCCGGTACTGCACGCGCATTTTGCAAACCACATGGAAAAAATAATTATTGCTCAGCCAAACAAGAAAATAGGCATAGAAAACATCGAAATCACACCGCTCGCAGCAAAGCACTCAGACCTTCACTCCCTTGGCTACAAGATTTTCACCCCAGAATTCGTGCTGGCTTACACAGGAGACACGAATTATGACACAAAGCTTGCCGAAGAATACGAGGGCGCAGACATTCTTGTGATAAACTGCCAGCATCCGGGCAAAAGCAAGGAGCCAGGGCTGTGCTCTTCAGATGTTGTCAAAATCCTGAAAAAGGCAAAGCCAAAACTATGCATTTTGACACACTTCTCGCAAAAAATGCTTGATGCAAACCCGCTTTACGAGGCAAGGGAGATAAAGAGGCAGTCAGGGGTGCAGGTAATTGCAGCAGAGGACGGCATGACTCTTGACCCTGCCTCTTATTCAGCAGAACTGAAGCAAAAACCATTAAGCCTGTTCACAGCAGGAAAACAAGAGCATACCCAATAAGGCAGCCTGCCGACAGGAAAGGCATTGCTGGATAAAACCTCTTTTTCTGGCCAAAGAACAAAAGCGCCAAAAGCGCAACAGCAGCAAAGAGAGCCACAATTGCAGCCTGCTGGGGGCCAAGGGTCTTCATCACAACACCTGCAAAAATCAGGGGGAACCCAATGTCCCCTCCGCCAAGTATTGCAGTCCTGACAAGCCCCTGCTTTTTCGGAGCCTTAAGCACGATTTTTTTTGGAGCGTAAGGCAGCAGCAATCCCGCAAAAATGCCGCTCTTTGCCTGGAACTGGGCTATTTTAGCCATGTGTTGCGAGCGCCACACAGCATACATGTCGTAGCCTGAAATCAGTATGAGCAAAATTATCGTGGTCAAGGGCGTGAGCAGGGGGACAAATATGACAGCAAGCCCGCCGTAAATGAAAAGCTCAGTCACGTTATGGACAAGCACGCCAGGCCTGAAGATTTTCCAAGAGCCAAGCAAAAGCGCAAGAATAAGCGCATAAGCAGCAGGCATGAAAGCAGCAAAGGCAATGTGCAAACACAGCACAACAGCAAGCCAGAACCATATCTTCCACAAAATCACCCTCTGCATTTTGATGATTAGCAGTATAAGGACTGTGCCAATCAGCAATGCCAGCAGGATGTAAAACACAGAAATCCCCGGAGTTGCCTCAGGACGCTCCATCACAAAACCTGCAATGGAAGGCAATCCCTTCCATTCAACTTTTCCAGTTTCTTCTGTCTTCTGGACATCAACATAAGAACTTATTATGAACAGCCCTATCACTTGTGCAAGCAAGAACATGCCGACCAGCAAAAGCGTTACAGGCCAGTTGTGCTTCATGCTCCTTGCGGCGGTGAAAGCTTATATAAACCCTGCGTTTTGCCAATTACAATGAAATACCTCAACAATTTGGTGCTTTCTGCATTTGCAAAGCCCTATCAGGAAGACGTTATAGCTGTTCGGAAGGGGCTTGTTGAGCTTGTCCCGCTCAACCTTGCAGAGGAAAAGCTGGAGGTTAAAGAGGAGACTGCTCAGGGATTTAATGAGCAGCCGATAAAGATATTCACGATAATGCTTGTCAAGGAGTCTCACACAAACGCATTCCTCAAAGCATTGTTAAATAGGTTAACAAATGAGCAGAAGGAGCTTTTATTGAGGCAGAGGGAATCAAGGCTTGATGATGAACTCCGCTTCTTCATCAGGCTTGACAAGGACAAATGGATTTCTGACAGGAGGATTTTCATAACAGACTCAGGACACTGCTTCCACATCAAGATGCAATTGGCGGCATTTCCTGCAAGCAGGAAGGCAGGGCTTGCACTTGTTGAGAAGATTTTTAAACCCGAATAGTCAAACTGCAGGGCATGGCATTGATAATTGACCCATGGGGCGCAGAGCTCCCCGCGGAATATGAAAAAATAGTGAAACAGTTCGGGCTTGAAGTATTTGACCCCTCATTGTTCCCTGAACCAAACAGGCTGATGCGCAGGAGGATAGTTTTTGCAGCGCGCGACCAGAAAGTGATTGCTGACTGCATCAGGAAAAAAAGCCTTATTACGCCCTTACAGGAATAATGCCGACTGCTGACAAAATCCATTTTGGCAACAAAATGGTTGTTGAGCAGATGAGGTATTTCCAGGAGCACGGCGCAAAGACATACGTGCTTGTTGCAGACCTTGAGGCAGCCACGACAAGGGGGGTTTTGCTGGAAACAGCGCGAAAAAGGGCAATGGAATTCCACATTCCCGCATACATCGCGCTCGGGCTTGACCCAAAAAAGACAATTTTTTACTTCCAGAGCGAAAACAAAGACGTGATGCACCTCGCTTACGAAGCAGCACAAAGGATAACGCTCAACGAGTTCAGGGCTGTTTATGGAAATGCAGACCCTGCAAGGATAATGGCTGCTGTTACGCAGGTCGGAGACATACTTTTCCCGCAGCTTGAGGAAAAAATTCCAGGAATCATACCAGTCGGAATTGACCAGGACCCGCACATCAGGCTCACAAGGGATGTTGTTGAGCGCACAGGAAGAATGCACAAGCTCATCCCGCCTGCAGGAATCTACCACAAGTTCACTCCCTCGCTCACAGGAGAGCTCAAGATGAGCAAGAGCAGGCCGACAGGCAACATAGAACTGCCAGAAGACCCCAAAGAGGCATGCAAAAAAATCCAGAAGGCAGTCACAGGAGGAAGGAAGACAGCAGAAGAGCAGAGAAGGCTGGGAGCAGAAGTCGAGAAAGACATGGTCTTTGAACTCCTCAAGATACACCTCATAGAGAACGACAACAAGCTTGACATGATTTACCAGCAGTACAAGACAGGCGAGATGCTCTCAGGGGAGCTTAAGAAGATTGCGTGCGAAAAAATGACTGCATTCATGGAAGACTTTGTGCAAAAGCTAGAGCAGGCCAAAAAAATAGTAAAAGACCTTAATTTCATCAAGTTCAGCTAGTGCAGAAACATTTATATATCTCGAGAAGAACGACAGGCATATGGCAAAAAAGGGAGACCACAGGCACGGGCCTGTAAGGAAGGACATCAGGCCAGAAGCCACAGACAGGAGATGGGCTCCGCTTAATGTCGGCTTTATGGTAACCAGCATGATAGGATTCTTCGTGTCAGTGCTTTATGTCAAGAAATTCTCTGTCCCAATGGCAATCGCGTTTGCTGTCGTGTTCGCATGCATGTTCCTTGCTTCAATGGTATCAATGAGCCGCGCGTCGCCTGACGCACAGCTCGGCGCAAGGCCGATAAAATAAAAACAGTTGGGGGATGGAAATATGAAATACACACCGCTTGTAGCGGCATTTCTTGTACTTATGCTGATTTCGTGCGCTCCAGCAGCACCGCCTGCAGCACCACCGGCTGCTCCGCCAGCTGCACCAGAGGTTCCTGCAACAAAGCCCGCAGAGCCTGTGCCTCCAGGGCCGACGCCTGTCGAGGCAAAGCCAGTTCCAACTGCTTCGAAGGAACTGCAGAATTTGCTCGCCAAGGCAGACCAGAAGGTCAAGAGCTACGCATACCTTGAGCTGATAATTCCGACAAAGCAGCAGCCTGACAGGTTTTACATCAAGGGGACAAAGGCGAAAATAAAGCTTTACGAGTACGACCCTTATGTTGCAGAAAATTACTTCGATACTGTTTATCTTGACACTGTTGCAAAGACAGCAATTGGAAGGTGCGAAAATAAACGCAGATGCATCTGGCCAAACGGAGACAACACAAAGAAGACCTGGGAAAACCTTGATTACAGCAAGTACATCACGAAGACCCCTTATGAGTTTGTCAAGTCAGTTCCGCCAACAGCAACAATAATCGGCCCAGAGGTCTTTGACCAGCGGACCGTGACCAAGATAGAATACGAGGAGGGCGGAAAGCTTGTCCAGATGTGGATTGACGACACGTACGGAATCCCAAGGGCAGTAAGGATTGTGCCGTCATCAGGGCAGGAATTGAACTACAAGTTCAATGACTTGCAGTTCAATACCCTTACTGACAAGGATGTCACTCCGCCTGCCATTTAGGGCAGGAAATTTTTAATTTTTTTTATGAAATGATGCAAAATGGCAAGAGATATTTTTGGCTTACCAAAACCAAAATTTGACCCTATAACTGGAAAACCTTATGGGCGCGTTAGAAAGCCTGTCGGTTCTGGAATAAAAAGCCAAGTTCTTGCGAGATCAAGGGGAAGATGCGAACGTTGTGGTAAGAATGTTATAGGATTAGGATTAAAACCAAGATATCACCACAAGGATGGAAATCCATCACATAACACCCCTTCAAACATAATTTTATTGTGTAATGACTGTCATGATAAAGTTCATGTCTATAGGGGAAAAACCACTTATCATCCCTTATACGGCAAGACCACAAAGAGAGTTCTTATTGCTAAACGTATTAAAAAGAGGGGTAGAAAGAAGAAAGTGAAAAGGAGAAGGAAATCGTCATACGAAACTTATATTAATCCTATAACTGGCCAAAAAGAACGAAGGAAAAAGGAATCTTTTGGTTGGGGCTTTTAGAATTCCAATGCTTTCTTTTTTTCTTCAACTATCTTGGGGGCTCCGCCTCCGTGCCAGCTAAATCTTGGCCTGACCTGCATCGGGTACATGCGCTCATTAACGTCATCAACAGCAATGCATGCGCCAGCAACCCGTGGAAGCAATGAAAGCTCCTTGTCAAGCGAACCCCTCAAATAGCTCTGTATGATGCTTCCAAGCGCATCAGTGTCCACCTTTGCCGTGAGCCTGTGCGCGAGGACGATGTCTGACTGGGTCATTGCATCAGTGTGTATCTTGCCAGGCTGCTGGGTTGAAAGCACCATTGCAATCCCTGGCTGGCGACCCTCCCTGAGCAGGGTTATCAGGGCGTTTGTTGCGGCAGTCCTGCCTTCTGCAGGCAGAAACTCATGCGCCTCGTCAATCATCAGCCAGACAATAGGCATCTCCCTTCCACGCAACTTTTCCTCCTCCTCTTCCTCCTGGCTTAGCAGGTAATGGATTGCTGAATGGATGCTCTGGAATTCTTCATTTTTCCTCACAACCATTCGCTCCATGAACAATCTTTCAGCAACAAGCCCGATTACGAGGTGCTTTATCTTCCAGCCATTGGGCATTACGGCATACGGGCTCAAGTCAAGGATTGTGATTTGCCCGCCTCGCACAATATCCTTCAATGGCGTTGCCTCCCTGCTGAACACCCCCCATTGCTCAACGCTCCTGAACCTGTTCAAGGCAGCATTCTTCACGTGCTCTTCCTCCTTTGGGTCTGCCTGCACCGCATCAATGATGTCCTCGATGTCATAATCATCGCGCTCTTTTTTCAGAGTAAGGATTATCCTTGCTATGAAAACAGCCAATGGGTCATCTGGGTGTATGTCAAAAGTCAGGTTCCAGTCCTCTGGCGAGAGCTCGTAAGGCCTGATTGAGAACGGCACATCTGTCGGAATTCCCTCCTGCTTATATTTTTTGAAAAAGCCTGTTGGAGTGAAGATTTTCACAGGGATTCCCTTGCCTTCCAGGTCCCACTGCTTCAATAATGCCTCGTCCTTGTTGTTCGGGTACTTCATTGTCCAATAAATTCCCATTGTGTCAAGAAGGACGACTGCAAGGCGGGAGCGCTGATCCTCAGGCATTGTTGCTATCCCTTCGGCAATGACGCCGAGCGAGTATGACTTTCCAGACCCCCTTTTTCCGCAGACAAAAACAATGTGAGCCCTGTTCAGGTCAAGATAAATGTTCTGGGCAAGCGCTGTTGTCTGGCCCATCTGCACGTAATGCTTGCCGAGGAGTATTGTGCCAAGGATTCCAAACTTGTTCCTTTCCTCTTCCTCCCTTCCAAGAACGATTTCGAACGCCATCCTCTTTTCGAGAGGAAAATTGGGACAAGAGTATAAAAATGTTTATGCCCGCTCGTAATTGCATACCAGCTTTATTGCAGCAGCAAAAAAGCTTCGCGCAGGGATTACGCAGCTGTTTCCGTTGACTGACAATGACTTAACAAAAGATTTGTACTTGTCTTCATCATTGTTGACAATAATCGCAATACTGTGTGGCAGTTTCTTTGCGTAGTGGGTCTGCCTTGCATTGCTTCCAATGATGTAAATGCGGCCGCAGTCGCTCAAATGCGAATTGAATTCCTCATTTGCGATTCTTTCAAGCAGTTTTGGGGTAGACAAAGCGCTATTGTCGAAAACTTTTACCTCAACAGGCAATCTGTCCAGCAATTCCCTGTATTGCAGGTTTCCAATAATTGCGATTTTGGCATCCCGGACTTGACTCAGGGTGCACAAGCCCTGCCTTGCATAGTCCTCAAGGTTGCCGGTGAGAACGTCCTGGTGTATTCCTATCAGAACTTTTTTTGGGTGCATAAGAAACGAAAAAATAAGAAGAATAAAAACCTTTGTATTTATTGCCTAGACTGCTTTTACAGCTCAGCTGCAGTAACCACATTCACTGCTGTGGAGCCGACCTTGCTGTCCATTGCAACAACGTGCTTGACCCCTGCCTTTTCTGCAACATCCGTGATTTCCTTGTCAGCAGAGCCGTCAAAGACAACAGCATAAACGCCCGAGTTAAGGCTCTTCAGGGTGCTTGAAAGCTCTGTGAAAGGAACCTTGCCAAGCACGTTCATCTTGTTGTCCAAAAGGTATGCGCCCCTTGTGCCTATGAGGTTTTCAAGCATGCTTCCAAAGCGCTTCTTTTCCTCAGGGTTCAACTGCTTTCCCTGCATTACAGGAGCCACAGGAGCAACCCTCCTGAACTCAGGCTCTGCAGGGGCTGACCTGACAAGAGGCTGCATTCTTTGTGGCTGCACAACCCTTACAGGCGCCGCCTGGACCCTGCTTGTTGTCTCACGCAGCATTGGCCTGCGTATGCTCTGCGATGTGTCATTCGCTGCAAGCTCAAGCTTTGCCTGCTCTATCGTGATGCGGCTTCTCAGGGACTTGTGGATTTCCTTCTTTGTGAGCTCCTCAACCTCCTTTCCGTCAGGAGCCCTTGCCACAAAGTCAATCTCGGCAATGTTCAATAATTCCTTGAGGATGAGGTTCCCACCCCTGTCTCCATCAAGGAACACGACAATGTCCTTTTTCCTGCTAAGGTCAACTATTGTCTGAGGGACTTGCGTGCCATTCATTGCAATGACGTTTTTGAAGCCGTTCTTGAGCAGGTTCAGGACGTCTGCACGGCCCTCCACAACTATGACTTCGTCTGATTCATCAATTCCAGGTCCTGCAGGGCACCTGTCCCTTCCATATTCAGTGATTTCCATTATCCTCACCGAATGAGCCACTTCCTCTGCAAGTTCTTGGCTGTCAGGCATTACAGAATCAACCATTGTCCTGAGCAATTCCTTTGCGCGCTCAATGACAAAGTTCCTCTTGCTGATCCTGACGTCCTCAATGTTCGTGACCTTTAATTTTGCATTGCAGGGTCCTATTCGTTGTATGATTTCCAGTGCTGCAGCAACTATTGCGGTTTCTGCCTTGTCCAAAGAGGATGGTATTATGATGCTTCCCTGTGTCTTTCCACCCCTTGTTTCTGTATTGACCTCAATTCTGCCAATTCTTCCAGAACGCTGCAATTCCCTTAGTTCAAGGTCTGCGCCTAGGAGGCCTTCTGTCTGGCCAAAAACTGCGCCAATGACGTCTGGCCTGTCAACGACACCTTCGATTTCAATGCTTGCGTTGATAATATACTTAGATGAAACAGGACTGATTTTTCCCATTTTAAACCCTCCATATTGCTTCCCATTTGTGTTATCAAAAGGCAAAAAAGAACCCGCCCAGCCAGATTTGACTAAAAACAGCCTTATTGGTTTTCTTTTAGTTTTTTCTGGCTTATCCCCCTTCAAAACCGAAGGAAACTTGGATGATAATGATGATTGGTTCTTTTCTGTCCCTGTTTGGTTATCTTGACTTTGTTAAAAGGCCTGTAGCCACGCCGCTAACCCCCTGAGCTCATTGCTTGGTTTTCCGTCAGCTCCACAGGGTTCTCTCGGCGACGGGCCGTATTTGCGACCTTTTAACCTGTCCAAACTATATGTTACGGGTCTATATAAAGGTTCGTATTGGATTTATAAAGCACGGCAAGGATAGGTATAAAAACAAGGCAGCTTTAAGGGTGTGAATGGTCCGCATAAGGCGCCCTGAAGAGCTAAAGAAGACATTCAAGGACGTGTTTGACAATTTTACTAATGTGACTATTCTAAAGCTGATTTCAAAAGGCCAGCTAGACGGTTTGGAAAGCCCCATAAGTATAGGAAAAGAGGCTAATATTTTCTCTGCTATGGCTCAGGGCGAGAGGGTAATGGTCAAGATTTACAGGATAAATGTTGTTGATTTCAACAAGATGTATGATTATCTGAGGACAGACCCGCGCTTTCCAGCATTGGACAGGAATAGGCGAAGAGTTGTTCTGTTGTGGGCAAGAAGGGAATACAGGAATTTGCTAAAGGCAAGGGATGCAGGAGTAAGAGTGCCAACACCAAGAGCAGTACTCAACAATGTATTGGTAATGGAGTTCATAGGCGATGAGGGAATTCCAGCACCAAGAGTAAAAGACCTGCCACCACAAAACCCGCAGGAATTCTTTGAGAAAGTAATTGAAGGAATGAGGAAATTGTACAAGGCAGGGCTTGTCCACACTGACCTCAGCCAGTTCAACATCCTGAACTACAATGAAGAGCCTGTATTTATTGACATGAGCCAGGCAACAGTGCTTGAAAACCCCAACTCAGAAGAATACCTCAACCGCGACATAAAGAACATTTGCACGTTTTTCAGGAAATTAAGAGTGAAAGCAGAAGAGGAAGAAGTAAAGAAGAAGGTCATGGGCAAAAAGTAAGATCGGACGAAAAGGTAGGGGTTTCTAGGGCATTTGTTATTCCATGATTCAAGACCATAGTTTTATATAATCCCGACTATCCGTGTAGTTGCTATTTGCAGTTCCCTTTAATGTTTTCTTTTAGAACTCTTGTCAAATCTCGTCCACTCGCCCAGTTAAATAATTCAAGGTATTTTTGGCAGGTTTGTGCTAACGAAACATCACATGCATCTTCAAACAAATATTTCATTTCCGGATTAAAAAGCCTTTTAAAGAAATCTTCAGAAAAGGCATTCTCTTGCATCAAATGCCCGAATAAGCACCTTCCAAAATTATGTGGCATATTGTTGATTTGCATAATGCTTTTAGGGCAACCTTCGGCATATGTTGTCGCTTCAAGAAGTTTCTGCTGCTCGTTATAGCCAAGATAAACAGTTAATGCATCAGCCATTCCTTCGTAGAAGCAGCTATCGGTAGGAAGTTTTGGATCTGGCCATTTCTGTGGGCCACGTTCGGATTGAATGGCGTGGGTGTATTCGTGGCTTATTTCGTTTTCAATCATGCGTAGAACTGCACACATCCCAATACAATCAACTGTCAATACTTCCCCATAATTCATTGTTATTTTGCCTTCGCCTAGATAAAAATTGCCTTCTCCCCCAAGAAGATGAGAGATTGGCGCCGGCATGATGAAGATACTATACGGCAGGTGTTGCTTTCCTGTTACTCTATCGATGGTTTGTGTGACATCTTTTACTCGAGTAAAAATCTTTTGCACATCAAGCCCGGAATCTTTCGTGGAATAGAACTGAACAAATCCAAGATTGCCTTCATCAACGGCAAGTTGGTACATTATTTTCTTTTCTTCTCCTGGCCAAAGTTTTTTCTTTGAGAAGAACAAATCCAAATAAGCGAGTTTATTGTCTATTTGTATTGGATCAAAAAGAATTTTGAATTTTGAAGCTCCTTGCGAACGCAACCTAGAGAAAAAAGGTGATACGCTTTCGAGTTGTACTACACCTTTAGAGTCCTCCAGCACAACGCGATAATTTTCAACAAGTGTTTCATCCTGAGCGATGATTCTGAAGAACTCCATAAAGGTTAACAGAGGTTTGCCATCAAGAGAAAATTCCACAGTCGCTTCTGTTGTTGGTTCACAGTCCAGGTTTTCTACCGGACAGACTTTCAAGACAGGCACAGGCAATGCATCACAACCGTTCTCGCAAACTTGGATTCATGAAGGCAACGCAGGCTTTTCAACACGCACGCATTCACTTCCCTTGCAAACAGTTCCTGCCGGGCAGCTGACCCATGCGCTGCCTTGACCACCGCCTGAACCTTGCCTGTTGCCGCAGAAGCATTCAAACAGCTGGTCGCGACCTCCAGAGACCTGCAATTCCTGCTCGTTGGCGCAGCGGTCTTTGCAGACCACGCGGCCTGAAATGGACGCAGCTCCTGCAACCTTGAGATTCCATCCACCATCAGAATCTAGGCATTCCGCAATCGGCACAGGGAAGGCAATTTTTTTGCATAGTGCATCACACGTGGCCGTGTTTGGGGGCTCGCATTGCTCAGGTTTTTCAATAATGCCATTCCCGCAAACAGGAAGTCTTACTCGAATTCTTTTGTGGAACTGGCCATTTGGGGCTTGTTCTTTCTCGAACAAGAATGTCGAAACGCCGATGGTCGCAATAAGGACGATAAGAAACAGGACAAGAAATTCACTCGCAGCGCCTCTTCTATCCATAGTCAATTGAACAGAACATAAGTATATAACTCTTGTGGCTGTTAGGTTGTGCTATGCAGGGATACAGGGGCCGAAGCCCAGCAGAACGCTGCATATCGTTGTAAGAAGAAAAAGCAGTATGAAAGGAAGAATTGCTGAGACTATGCTCGTTGCACGAAATCTCGTATCCTTTTCTGCAACAAAGGTTGCAATGCAAATAATAATTCCAGTTGGTATTAACCCAAGTGCAGCATATCTGCTAATTATGTTGGGGAAACCAACAAAAACATCAGCAATGAAGAGGATAGTTAAGATGATATAGACAACACAGGTGACCCTAAGAATACGGTGATGGGACTGACGATACAAATAAAGTGGCAGGATGATTAGCAAGCATATAGCAATAAGATATGTTATGTCTGCAAAAATCGCCATATACAACTCTGTCTTTAACCTTGTATTAAAATTTTACGCAAAAGTGTGATAAACCTCGCCTTCTCTATTGGTGTATATGAATATTCAAAAGGGTAATTGTTCCAAGCATAATTATTGCTTTAGCTCCACTGGTCACTGGACAGTCCAGCGCAAGCTTTAAATATTACTTGTAAGTACTGTACTTACTGGTGATACTTTTGCTCCTGAAGTTCAGCAGGCACGCGGAAGAGAAGATGATTGAACGCGGAATAAGCGTTCGCGAGGTTGAGAACGCAATCAGGGGCGGAAGCAGGTTTGTGCAGAAACCTGACAAGATAGTCGCTGAGTACGGTTATCTCAGCGTCGTGTACAAGAAGGTTGGCGAAGTGCATTATGTTATTACTGTCCAACCGAGGTGGTGAAATGGCAAAATGCCCATTATGCGGAAAAGGAACCCTGAAGGCAACAAGGGAAAAGCACGTAATGTTTGGGGTTGATTTGGGAACATACCCTGCAGAAAGGTGCAGTGCATGCGGCGAGGTGTTTACAGACTCTGCGGCAATGGAGAAAATTGAGGCAAAGGCAAAGGCAAAAGGAATCTGGGGAATAGGGAAAAAGACAAAAATAACCCGCTCAGGAAACTCGCTTGCAGTAAGGATACCAAAGGAAGTTGTGAGCTTTTTGCACCTTAAGGAAGGCCAGGAGGCATACATACACCCTGAACAAAAGAAGCTGGTCATTGAGCCGGGCTAAAGGGTATTCGCAACATTTAAAAGCAAGCTGCGTTCCAAGCAAAAAAATCACGTAATGATTATGACCTCCCAAGAAGTTGATGAATTTGCATATGAGCTGAAAATACCCAAGGAAAGGGTCGCCGTGCTCATAGGAAAGAAAGGCGAGATGAAAAAACAGCTGGAACACGCCACAAAGACAAGGATAAAAGTTGATTCGGAAGAAGGCGATGTGGCAATTTCAGGCTCTGATGCCCTGCTGTTGTACAGCTGCAGGGAAATAGTGAGGGCAATAGGGCGAGGGTTTAATCCAGAAATCGCGATGCAGCTCCTAAAGCAGGACTATGGCATTGAATTCATCAACCTCACAGACTACGCTTCAACGCCAAAAGAATTAGAAAGGTTAAGGGGGAGGGTCATTGGCGAAGGCGGAAAAAGCAGGCGAACAATAGAAACCCTGACATTCACCAACATCAGCGTTTACGGAAAAACAATAGGAATAATAGGAAGGCTTGAAGGAATACCCTCTGCAAGAAAAGCAGTCGAGGCATTGCTTTCAGGAAGAAAACACGGAACAGTGTACAAGTTCCTCGAGCGCAACAGGAAGCAGATGCGCCTGAGGGAACAGGGTGTTGACAATGGCTGACAAAGTAATTGCAGAAAAACTGGCTGAGAAACAAAAGGCAGTTTCAATAGCAGAATTCTTTGAAAGAAACAGGCACCTTCTCGGCTTTGACAACAAAAGAAAAGCACTGCTCACGGTAGTCAAGGAGGCTGTTGACAACTCCCTTGATGCCTGCGAAGAAGCAAGAATTCTTCCTGAGATTAATGTTCAAATAATTGAGATGGGCAATGACAGGTTCAGAATAATAGTTGAAGACAATGGCCCGGGCATAGTCAAAAAGCAGATTCCGCCAATATTCGCAAGACTGCTCTACGGAAGCAAGTTCCACTCACTCAAGCAGGCAAGGGGCCAGCAGGGAATAGGCATTTCAGCAGCAGTGCTTTATGCGCAACTAACAACAGGAAGGCCAGCAAGAATCACATCAAGGATTGACCCAAAGCATCCCGCGCATTATTTTGAGCTGCACCTTGACACAAAAACAAACGAGCCGCACATAGTCAAGGACGAGGAAGTACAGTGGAAAAAAGAGCACGGAACAAAAGTTGAGCTCGACGTGGAAGCAAGCTACCAAAAAGGAGACCAAAGCGTTGACAGCTACCTTAAGGAAACAGCAATCGTCAACCCGCACGCAACAATTGTTTACACCAACCCAAAGGCAGAACAGATAATTTTTCCAAGAGCTTCTGACAAGCTGCCAAAAGAACCGCAGGAAATCAAGCCACACCCATACGGCGTAGAACTTGGAATAATGCTCAAAATGATTCGCGCAACAGAATCAAGAACACTACAATCATTCCTCATGAACGAATTCTCAAGAGTGGGCTCGCAAACAGCAAAGGAAATCTGTGCAAACGCAGGCCTGCAAACAGACATGAAACCCCTCGAACTCGAACTCGGACACGTGGAAAAGCTGATGGATGGAATAAAGAAGACGAAAATCATTGCGCCTCCAACTGACTGCATAGTGCCAATAGGAGAAGAACTGCTGGAAAAAGGTCTTAGAAAAGAGGTTGCGGCAGAATTCTACACAGCAGTCACAAGACCGCCAGAGGTTTACAGAGGAATACCATTCGTGGTCGAGGTTGCCCTGGCTTACGGCGGACAGCAGCCAAAAGAAGAACCAGCAAGGATTTTGAGATTTGCAAACAGGGTGCCGCTCCTGTACCAGCAGTCAGCATGCGCTGCCTTCAAAAGCGTCCTGCAGACAAACTGGAAGCCCTACGGAATGCAGCAAAGCGGAGGCTCAGCACCAATAGGTCCGTTAACAATTGTTGTGCACCTTGCATCTGTCTGGCCGCCATTCACTTCAGAAGCAAAAGAAGCCATAGCGCACTATCCTGAAATCATAAAGGAAATCAAGCTCGGCTTGCAGGAAGCAGGGCGCAGGCTCGGAGCATATGTCAACAAAAAAAGGCGTGTCGGGCTCGAAAGGGAAAGAGTCAACATATTCGAAAGGTACATTCCAGAAGTGGCAGACTCGCTCTCAGTGCTGTCAGGAGAAAACAAAAAGGCGCTGGAATCCCACCTAAGCTCAATGCTTGCAAAAAACAAGGAATTCATAATCAGCAACACTGCGATAGTAAATGTTTCAGAAAAAGAGGGCAAGGAAGACGAGATAAAGCTTACAGGCTCTGCAGAGCGTGATGACGAATGAATGAAGCAAAGAAAAAACTGCAGGAAATAGGAAAAGAACTTGCAGAAACAATCAAGAAGGGAAAACAGCCAAAAATAGACGTTCCTGTAAGGGCACTAAGCAACATAGTGTATAATGAAAAAACAAAGACACTCGAGCTTGGCAAAAAAACAGCCGAAAGACTGTTTTTCAATGTCGGACACGTCAAAAAATTCGTACAAACACTGGAAGTTGCAAAAATCTCAAAACAACTGCTCGACCTCAACAAGCACGCATCACTCAGGGACGTATTCTACATGGCAAAACGCACTTTGCCAGGAACAAACACGAACCTGGTTGATGAGCAATCAGAATCGGACAACGCAATTGAGGACATGGAATTAATAACAGGATTCTCAAGAGAACAGCTGAATGTCAACGCAAACAAGAACGGCAGTGTAGCAGGGCACGTTGTTATTGAGGACAAGGGCGACACAATCGACTGGGCGAAAATGGGCTCAGGAGGATGGTCCATACCATCAAACGTGGAGGATATCAAGTTCAAGAAAGTTGATGCAAAATACGTTCTTTACATGGAAAAAGCTGCGGTCTGGGAGCGCCTGCACGAAGACAAGTTCTGGGACAAGCACAAATGCATCATAATGAGCTCCCAAGGGCAGACAACAAGGGGAATCAGGCGATTATTGCAAAGATTGAGCAAAGAATACACGTTGCCAATATATGTGCTCGCGGATGCCGATCCGTATGGGTATTATATTTATTCTGTGATGAAATTTGGTTCGATCAACCTTGCACACATGACTGAAAGCTTAGTCCTTCCCCATGCCAAATTCTTAGGTATAACTATGGATGATATTGACAAGTACGGTCTAAGAAAACACCTGATTAAATTGAAGGATGTAGACATTTCAAGGCTGAAGCAAATCTCAGAATATGACTGGTTCAAAAACCATAAACTATGGCAACGGCAGTTCAAGATGATGAAGGCGCTTGGTGCCAAAGCAGAAATTCAGGCATTGAGCGCGCGCGGAATCACGTTTATTTCTGACCATTATCTGCCTGAGAAGATAAAGAACAAGGACTGGATTGACTAAATTCTACGGCCCTGGGAGGCAGCGCCGAACTGCGGTCCGGCTGGTCTCCCATTGCCTCCGCTACGCTACGGCCCTGGGAGGATTTGAACCCCCGATCTTCCGCTTAGAAGGCGGCTGCTCTATCCAAGCTGAGCTACAGGGCCATAAAGAATACTGGTTTTTGCAGCTTTATAAATGTTACAGGAAAACCCTGCTTTGTGAGATACTTTTTTAAAGACGTGACCACAAAATGAGGTCATCTGCCCACGTAGCCAAATCCGGTAAGGCAATCGCCTGCAGAGCGATCATTTATGGGTTCAAATCCCATCGTGGGCTTAGTCAAGAAGTGGTTTTGATGAAACAAATAATCGCGTTGATTCTGGTTATGTTTTTGATTGGGTGCCAGCCTGCTGTACAGCCAGCTGCTCCAGCACCAGCAGCTCCTGCAGCGCCTGCTGCTCCTGCTGCCCCGCCAGCGCCGACTCCAGGACTTGTTGCGCCTGCCCCATCTGAGCCGGCAAAATCCCCTTATGAGGTAATGCAGAAAGTTTCTGCAGCATCAGGGCAGTTCTCGCCTGGTCCGACAACCGCACAAGAGCCGGCAGTGCTAAAGGAGGGATATTTCCACAAAGTCGTTCACGAGACAAACGGGAATGTCCAGATTGTTCGGGCACTGGGAGGAACATTGTCCCTCAACCTGCGCGGGTTTGACACAGAACCCGGACCAGGACTCGCTGTTGTTCTGCACAATGGAGACCCTGCAAACGGATACGTTGTTGGAACACTCATTTCCCACACAGGAAACTACCCGTACAGCCTGCCAAATGACTTTGACGTGAACAAATACTCAAAAGTCGCAATATACAACAAGAAATACAACGTCATCTGGGGAGAGGCTGAACTGAAGTGAAGCACAAAATCCTCCTGAGAAAGGAACAAAAACAGTTTGTACCAGAACTTGACAAAGAAGTCAGGATTGAAAAAGAATCAATGTTCTATGTCTTTGAGCCAGAAAAGGACTTTCACACAAAATACGGAGTCATCAAGGCAAAAGACATGAAGAAAAAACCAGGAAGCAAAATAAAAACATCGCTCGAAAAGGAATTCACCTTGATCGAGGCCGATTTTGCAGACGATTTGAGGCACATACGCAGGCTGCCCCAGACCATGTCTGCAAAAGACATGGGGCTCATTGTTGCGGCAACAGGAATTAACAAGGACAGCTTTGCAATAGACGCAGGAACCGGCTCTGGCGCGCTTGCATGCTATCTTGCTCATTTGTGCAAGAAGGTTGTCAGCTATGAAATAATAGACAAGCACATAGAAGTTGCAAGACAAAACGCAAAATTCCTCGGGCTAAAAAACCTTGCAATCAAAAAAGGAAGCATTTACGAAAAAATCCCTGAAAAAAACGCTGACTTATTAGTCCTTGACGTGCCAGAACCGTGGAAGGCAATAAAAACAGCACAAAACACGCTAAAAATCGGCGGATACCTCGTGGCTTACACAATACAGGCAACACAAATGCTGAACTTCACAAACGCAATACTCAAAAACAAGAATTTTTTGTTCATCAAGAACTGCGAACTTATTGAAAGAACATGGAAAGCAGAAGGACAAATACTCCGACCAAGCACAGCACCATTCGGCCACACAGGATTCCTTGTTTTTGCGAGGAAAATATGCTAAAAATAAAAGGCTTCAAAATCCCAAACTATGACAACAGCACCGTAAGCATTGTTAATTCAGTCCTTGCCCATTTTGGGGCAGGACCAGTGCACAAGCCGCTGAAGCAAATAATCCGCGCAGCAAAAGGCGCTGACAAGATTGTTTTCTTTGTTGTTGACGCAATGGGATACAATGCAGTCCAGACGCTTCCAAAACAGGCATTCTTGAGGAGGCGCATGCAGAAAAAGCCACTAAGCGCGGTTTTTCCACCAACAACATCAACAAGCGCCTTCTCATTCGCAACAGGACTTTTTCCATCAGAGCACGGAGTGCTTGGATACACCCAGTACCTGCACGAAAAAAACAAGGTAGTAAGCATGCTGAAATTCAGCACAATCAAGTCAGACAAACCAGTAAAACTCAACCTGCACAGGCTTTATCCATTCACAACAATTTATCAAAAACTAAAGAATGCAGGAATAAAATCATTCATAATCATGCCGTCAAACCTCAAACGGACAAAACTCTCCAAAATTCTGAATACAGGAGCCACGTATATCGGGTACAAAACAATCCCTGAAATGTTCAGAAAACTAAAAAAACAAATCATGAAAAAAGGAAAGGCATACATTTACGCATACCTGCCTGATTATGACACTGCATGCCACGATTACGGGCCTGATGCAATAATTCCCGGCCTTTTGCTTTCTTACATCAACAACCAGTTTGCAAAGCTCGGGCTTGCGCACGCCAAGAAAACCCTGCTGGTTGTAAGCGCAGACCACGGCGTCATACAGACAAACCCTGACAAACTCATAATGTACCAGAAACATCCAAAACTTTACTCTGCACTAAAGGCAGTATCAGGAGAATGCAGAATAAATTACTTGCACTGCAAGAAAGGAAAAAAGGAATTTGTGCAAAAATACTTCAAGAAAAAACTGGCAAATCAATGCTACATTGTGCCTTCGGACGAAGCGATTGCAAGCGGGCTGTTTGGAAAAGGAAAAATTAATCCCCTTGTTATCGAGAGAGCAGGAGATTTCATTGTGTTCTGCAAGAAAAACAAGACAATGCTTGACTTTCACACGCCGCTGATAGGGCATCATGGAGGGACAAGCAGGCAGGAAATGCAGGTTCCACTTATACTTTACAGGTTCCGCTAAATATTGAACTCGTCCTTAATCTGCTTTTCAAAAATTCTCCTTGCAGGGAAGCCCTTGCTTGCCACAAAAGTGTTGAAGTCTACTCTAGAGATGCCTTTTGACATTGCCTTTCTCTGCAGTTCTGCAAGGCGCTGGCCGAAAATGCTGTAGTTCGGGCTGTAGCCGGGGTTTTCAAAGAAGCTGAAAGTCAGGTCAAAAATGCGCTTTTTGGGCAAGCCTGTCTTTTTGTTCGCCCATTCAACAAAATCAGCATACTTTTGCTTTCCTGAATTAACCCTTGAGTCAGAAATTGCCCTCAAAAACCTTCCAACACGCCACTTCCTGACAACATATTCCATTGCGTCATTGAAAGTTTCAAGGTCAGAATATTCATTGATGAATTTTATCACGCTTTTCTCAGCCCTGCTTGGAATGTATTCATGCTCCAAATGCCTGAATACCTCCAAAAGCTCAATTTCGCGGTGGAAGCTCAAGCCTTCTGTTATCGGAGTATCCAAAGAAGAACCAAGAATCTCCACAAGCCTCAACTTTCCCAGATATCCTGTATAGCTGTTCATGAAATTAACGCAGTGGCCATGCTCCTCATGTATTGTGAGCTGAAAAATCTCAGGCAGGCAGTCATTAGGGCTTCCGCGCCTGTCGGTTGTTGCAAAATAAATGCAGAAAGGCTTCTTTGTGAGAGTTCCCATTGGGCTCATTGCGCCAGAAGGCATGAAAGGAACAAGGTATTTCGGAGTTTCTATAACCCTGACATCGTACTTAGGGGTTATTCTGATAAGCTTCTCCTCTGCAATGTCCTGCAAAATCTTTCTGGTCTCTATGATTGTCTTGATGAGTTTATTCAAAGGCACGTTGTACTTATTTTTCAGCGCTCTATCAATGTCAGGAATGTTGTTTTTGCAATTGAGTTTTGAAGCAAGCTTTGCACTGATTGCCCTGAGCTTTGGCAGTTCTTCCTCAAGCCAGCCCAATGCCTTTGCCTCGATCTCTTCTGCAGATTCAGGATAATCATAGTAATCCTTGAGCAGCTTTGGATAGATCTTTTCCCTCCTGAAGCCCTTGCCATACTTTTTCAACAACGGATAAACTTCTGTAAAGTCTCCTTTCTTGATTTTGCCGACCTCAACTGCCTTGCGCCATTCTTTCATTTTTTCAGCCAAGGCATCCAGTTTTTTCTTTGTGCTTTCCTTTTTGACATTGTTCTTTGCTGTAGCAATGACTCCAAGCGCGCCATCGCAGGAAAGGACCGTGAGGATTTTTATTTCAGCAGGCCAGTCTTTTTTCAACAAGTACTTTTTAACATCCAAGATTCTTGAGCATCCATCTGCGAGTTTTCTGATGTGGTTTTCCTTAAAGCCCTCAATAAGGAAATGATTGTACAAATAGCTCATCACTGCGCCAGGAGGGTCATTTGGCTCCTCAAACAAGAATCCCCGCCTCATCGACCTCAGGAATTTTGCCGCTTTTTTGTCCTTCTTGCACTTTTGCAGGAGCTTGTCAATCTCTGCCAATGCTTTTTTCTCATTTTCCCTTGTCGGAATCCAGACCCTTCCCGCATACTGCCTGAGCCCTGAGCAGAATGCTGACAAGGGGCAGGTCTTTTTCCAAAACGCAAAGATTTTCCTGTCAATTTCCATTGTCTGCACTGCCGTCACGCTAAATATATAAATGCATCGTCCATTTTTATGCGCCGTGAAAACCGAAGCCCGTGTTATCGGCATTGATGACAGCCCTTTTGTAAAGAGAAAGGACAAGAAAGTCCTGATTATCGGGGTTGTTTACCGCGGCGGAGTTTTTCCTGACGGAGTTGTTTCAACCTATGCAACTGTTGACGGCACAGACGCAACAGAAAGAATTGCAGAAATGATAAACAAGTGCAGGTTCAGGACACAATTGCAGGCAATAATGCTCAAAGGGGTTGCGGTTGGCGGCTTCAATGTAATAGATATTAACAAACTACACAAGCTCACGCGCAGGCCGGTTGTGGTTGTAGTAAGGGATTATCCGGATTTGCCAAAAATTTACAGGGTTTTGAAATGGCTCAAGAAGAAAAAAGCAATCGCGCTGATAAAAAAATTACCCAAACCCACGAAAATAGGCAAAGTCTATGTCCAATACGCAGGAACAGACCTCAAATCAGTCAAGGAACTGCTCAAAATCACGTCAACAAGGGCATTTATCCCAGAACCACTCCGCGTGGCACACTTAATTGCAGCAGGGGTTGTCAAGGGGAGTAGTAGGGGAAGGGCTTAAGTGTAGTAAAGCTTGCCTGTTTCTTTTTGTTCGCGGTCAAGGCGCGAGCCGGACTTGTTTATTCTTGGGCGCTTGCTTTCCTCATCTCTCCTGAGAGTGATATTGATTTCCTTGAGAAATGTGTTCATTCCCTGAACCATATCAAAAGGACCATTGGCTTTACCTGTTCTGCCTGGCTGGCCTGCAAAGACCATTAATTCATCTGCAAGGTAGTCAAGGAAGAGCAAATCGTGGTCAACAACCATTATTGTAACGCCTCTTTGCTCAGCAACTTCTTTTATAGTCTTTGCAACAGCCAATCTTTGCTCAACATCAAGGTATGCTGATGGCTCATCAAGCAAGTAAAGGTCTGCTTCCTGAGAAAGGCAGTGAGCTATCGCGACCCTCTGAAGTTCCCCTCCCGACAACAGGTTCATTGGCTTGAGGAGCAATGGCTTGATGTCAAGAGGGCGTATGAGCTGTACTTCATATTTTCCAATTGCTCCCTGCAACGCAGTACTCACAAGTTCTTCAGAGGAAGAATCAAGTGTTTGCGGCTTGTAAGCAACCCTGACAGGAACCTCAACTTCGCCAGAGTCAGGCTTCAGGACATTTGCAAGCATTTTGGCAAAAGAAGTCTTGCCAGTGCCATTCTCACCAAGAACGCCAACAACACTGTGCGCATTCACGCTTCCCGGCTGGACGTCAAGCGAGAACCGGTCAAGCTTTTTCTTCATCTCAGACCAGCCTGTCAGTTTTTTCACAAACTTTTTCTGTCCCGGCTGGCGTGCAAAGAAAGTTATGGCGTATGGGCGGAATTTCATGTTCTGCTCTTTAATGAAGCCCTCAAGATACGCATTGATGCCGTTTCTTGCCGGCTTTGGAACACTCACAATGCCGTAACTGCCTTCCTCGCCAAACATTATGTGGGCAAGGTCTGTCATGTAATCAAGGATTATCAGGTCGTGCTCAACAACAAGCACAGCAGTCTGTTCATTAGCAAGTTCTTTGATGAATTTTGCCACGTTAATCCTTTGCTTGATGTCCAAATAAGATGTTGGCTCGTCAAAAACATACAGGTTTGCCTTTTTCAAGGCAGTTGCGGCAATCGCAATCCTCTGCATCTCACCACCAGAAACAGTAGAAATATCATTGTTAAGCAAGTGTTGTATGTCAAGGGCTTTTGCAACTTCCATCAGTTTCTTTGTCTCATCAACTCTTTCAAGCAAATCCCTGACTTTTCCTTTTGCGCTCTTCTGGATTGCATCAATGTGCTGCGGCTTGTAGCTGACTTTTATTTCACCTTTTGCCAACTGCTCAAAGAAAACCTGGGCCTCTGTGCCCTTGAAGTATTCAAGCAATTCCTTGTGGCTTGCCTCCTTATTTGTGCCAAGGTTTGGGATTAACTGGCCTGCAAGAATCCTTATCGCTGTTGATTTTCCAATGCCGTTCCTGCCAACAATGCCAACAACCTTTCCAAAAACAGGCATTGGCAGGTTGTACAAGTGGAACCCGTTTGTGCCGTACTGGTGCACCGGCTGCTTTGCCAATTCCTCAGGAAGCTTAATTATGCTTATTGCGCCAAAAGGACACCTGTTCTGGCAAATACTGCACGCATCGCTTGTGAGCTCTGGATTTATCTTAATTTTCTGGTCAACAGGGTCGATTGTCTTGCATTCCAAGCCCTGCCTGTTCATAGGGCAGATTCTCATGCATAGATAACCGCCGCACCCTTTAGGGTTGCACCTTTCCTTGTGCACGATTGCTATCCTTGGCATAGCGCCTTCAGAAAGAGTGACATTTATAAATCCTCGCTGACGTAAAACCAATTATGAAGTGCGAGCTGTGCAAGAAGACAATTGGACAGACATTCCTGGGAAAAATAATCGGGACAATTGTAAAAGACGAAAAAGGAAAACAGCACGCGATATGCTTTGAATGCCAGAAACAATTCCAGAAAAAGGAAGAAATTCTTGCGCAGCTGAAATAAATCTGCCCTCGTAGCTTAGTAGCCATAGCGCGACCCTCGTAAGGTCGAGGTCGGGGGTGCAACTCCCCCCGAGGGCTTGTTACGAAAAGAGGCTGAAAAGAATGCTGTTGTTGTTTGCTTTGCTGCCGATAATGCTGATTTTTTTGCTAATCGTGATTATGAAATGGCCTGCAAGCAGGGCAATGCCTGTTGCGTGGCTAATAACAGCTGTTCTCAGCATCCTTGTCTGGGCAGTCCCTGTTGCAGGAATCATTGCATCATCATTCAAGGGCGCACTAATCGCAATTGACATACTGTTCATAGTATTCGGCGCTTTGCTGCTCCTTAGAACCCTTCAAAAAGGCGGCGCAATTGAGGTGATAGACCGCGCACTTGCAGGATTGTCACAGGACAGGAGAGTCCAGGCAATAATTGTTGCATGGCTCTTCGGCAGCTTTGTGGAGGGCGCAGCAGGATTCGGGACTCCTGCGGCGCTTGCAGCGCCATTGCTGGCATCAATCGGATTCCCTGCAATAGCTGCAGTAATAGTTTCCTTGGTCGCAAACAGCACGGCAGTGTCATTTGGCGCTGCAGGAACGCCGCTTATCATAGGCATAAGCACAGTACTTCCTGAACAACTAAAGTATCTGCTTCCGGAGATTTCAGTAACGAGCGCGCTGCTGCACGCAATAATCGGGACTTTTGTTCCATTGGCAATGGTATGCATCCTGACCAGGTATTTCGGGAAAAACAGGTCGTGGAAGGAAGGGATTGCAATTGCGCCTTACGCAGCATGGGCAGGATTGTGCTTCACGCTGCCGTATTATCTTTCCGCCAAATTCTTCGGACCTGAAGTGCCGTCAATACTTGGCGGGATTATAGGGATTGCATTATTGGCAATAACCACCCGCTTGGGAATGTTTGTGCCAAAAACACCATGGACATTTGCAGGGCACAAGGAAAAGGCGCTTTCTTTCAAAACAAGCCTGCCATTATGGAAGGCATTTTTACCTTATGCACTTTTGGGCATCCTGCTGGTTGTAACACGCATCAGGGAATTCAGGATTGGAGAATTCCTGAAGCAAATTGCAGTCAGCATTCCAGGGGCTGACTACACATTCACGCCATTGTATTCTCCTGGCTTTATCTTCCTGGTGGTGTGCGCGGTTTCGTGGTTTTTGTACGGGCTTTCAGAAAAAGATGCTGCTTCATCAGTTGCCAATGCATTTATTCCCCTGAAAAATCCCACCATAGCACTTGTTTTCGCTGTTGCAGCAGTCCAGCTGATAATGAATTCAGGCAGCAACCTTTCAGGGCTTGCAAGCATGCCATCAATAATAGGCAATGCCCTTGCAAACTTCGGCAGGTTGTTCATTTATTTCTCGCCGTTCCTTGGCATGCTTGGCTCTTTCATCGCAGGAAGCAACACAGTCTCAAACCTCTTGTTCGGCGCCTTCCAGCTTGAAACCGCAATTGCAGTCGGGCTTTCGCCAGCGCTTGTGCTTGCCCTTCAGAATGTTGGAGGAGCGGTCGGCAACATGATTTCAGTGCACAACATTATTGCTGCCTCTGCAACAGTGGGCCTGCATGGCGAAGAAGGGCGCATAATCAGGATTAACCTGATTCCGGCAATCAGCTACGCATTGCTGGCAGGGATTATTGCTGCATTATTGTGAAATTCTTCCAAAAAGCTTTTATTCAGCCTCCTGTGAGACTGCATTATGCAGTTTGACAGGAAGACATGGGTTTCATTGTTCATTGCGGCAATAATGATATTCAGCGTCATAGGGTTTGCCCTTACTTTCGCAGAACCCGGCAACCAGGTCGAGTACAACGGCATAAAGTTCACGCAGACACAAAAAGGGTGGCAGGCAAAAATAAATGACCAAAAAATGCAGTTCTTTTACCACCCTGCAGAGCTTGAGGACATAACATTTGACAAGGGCGCAGGGGTTGCGCTTGACGGCCCGCGCGTGGTCTGGTTCTCGTACAACCCGAATGACATTTACTCAACTGACATTGCAGACGTTATGTTCTACATGGAGGACTCGCTTGGCAAATGGGCAAACGTGTACGTTCAAAGGGCGCTCACAGACAACACAGACTACCAACTGCCCCAAATAAACTGCTCAAACGCCACAATGGCAGTCCCTGTAATAATACTGCAGTCAGGCAATGAGACAATTGTTGAGCACAAAGACGGATGCATCATGGCAACAGCAGAGAACGCAAGGGACATTTACAGGCTCGGAGACCGCCTGATATACCAGGAATTAAAGGCGATGAAGTAATGGCAGAAATCAAAACTGACAAGAATATACTTACTGTAACAATAATTGTGATAATACTTGTAGCATCTGCTGTTTTTGCTTACAAGGCAATACACAAGCCGCGGGAAAACAAGCCAGACCTCACGTACAACAATTTCGAGTTCTACAACCAAAGCGACGGAATGTGGCACACCGCATGGCAGCGCGACGGACAGGTATTTGACGTCAGCCTGCGCTACAGCCCGCTTGAAGTTGAAAAAGTGCCAACCAGCGGCGGGCTCAACGAAACATTCCTCAGGCAGCCTTATTACCTGACATTTGACCCTGACTCAAACAGCACAAACAGCTCGAACAACACAGACTTCAAGTACCTTGCCTTGGCATTCTCAGAACTCGGGCTCAGCTGGTCAAGGGGACTAGGCAACGAGGTCATCACGGCATGCACAAAAAACCTGTCTGTGCCGTGCGCAGGGCATCCCATAGTAACGTGCGATGATGACGACAAGGCAGTATTTTACGTGAGAATTGCCGAAAAGCCGCGCGTGACGCTTGATGGCAACTGCCTCATCATCGAGGGCAGCGGGCTTGAGCTCATAAAAGCAGTTGACCGCGTGCTTTATCATTTCTACAGGATAATGCCTTAGTTTTATATAGCACAGGCGCCTAACAGGGAGCATGCATGTCGTCTACTGTTCCCAGCAGCTGGACGGGCTCGCTGCAGCAGCAATAGTATTCAGGGCTGCCAGGCTGAGAAACCACGACGTCAGGCTTGGCGGAATTCTCAACTTTGAAAACGCAGGCGAGCAGTTTTCTGCAATGCAGAACCTGAGCGGAGACCTCATATTCATCCTTGACTTTTTGCCGGATAATATTGCGTCGCTTGAGCCAAAGCTTAATGCAATAACTGTGAGGAACAGGATTGCGTACTGGAACAGCCACCACCCGCACTCGGAAGCTGACGGACTGATGCTGTCAAGGCACGCCTACACTGTTGACCTGTCAGGGCCTTTGCATTACGCGCCTGTGCCAAAGGAAAAAGTTTGCGCTGCAGAGCTCGCGCAGAAAAGGTTCCTGCCGAATGACAACGTCGCAAGAGAGCTTGCCGAGATAGCGCATGACATTGAGTTCTGGGAGCGCACAGACAAAAGGGCAGTCCAGCTCGCAGACCTCATTGCCTCAGGGCTTGAGCCAAGGGAGCTGGTTGAGTCGCTGTCAAAAGGCGTCCTTTGGTCGGAAAAGTTTGAGCAGTTAAGGCAGGAATATCTTGGAAAAAAACAGCACGCAATGCAGGACATAATCTCCCATCTCGCGGTCAAGAACATAACCGGCTTTAATTTCGGATTCACGCTCGCGCCCACAATCCTGCCGTCATCTGATGCAGGACAGCATATACTTGATACCCACATGGCAGTTGACGTGTCAGTTGTCCTTTACCGCAACGGCAGGATAAGCTTCAGGAAGCGCGACACGTGCACCCTCAACCTTGCGGAAATAGCGAAATTATTCGGCGGCGGAGGGCACAATTACGCAGCAGGGGCGAGGCTTGCCCAGTTTCCCTCAGTTACGCGTGAGAATTTTGAGCGGGTATTGTTTGAGATTGACCAGCGGTTGAGAGCCCATTTTCTAAAGTAAATATTATATACTCGTGCTAGAGCAACAAAGGGCATGATACTCACATTACGCGAGCTCTTTGACATGGTATTAATGACTGTTGCAGTGGGCTACATATTTATGATGTTTTTCACGCCCCGCGGCTTCAGGGGACCCTTCAACTGGCGCGCGCTTTGGTTTGCCTGCCTCGTCACAGCCCCTGCCCTTGTCCTTCACGAGCTTTGCCACAAGTTTGTCGCAATGGGATTTGGAATGGATGCAACATTCCACGCAGCGTACTTCTTCCTTGGCATAGGCGTGCTGCTCAGGCTCGCGCACTCGCCTTTTATATTCTTTGTTCCCGCATATGTTGCAATTGGCTGCGCAAGCCTGCCGTGCACAATCCCGCCAATGGATTCGGCAATTATTGCGTTTGCAGGCCCTGCGGTCAACCTTGCGCTCTTTGTTACAGCCTGGCTTGTTCTGAAATTCAGGCGAATACATGGCAGGATGTGGTTTGCTTTCTGGTTTATCACGCAAAGGATAAACCTGCTCTTGTTCGTGCTCAACATGCTGCCAGTGCCTGGCTTTGACGGCTGGAAGGTCTACTCGGGATTGTGGCAGGCATTTGCCTGATTGTTGCGCTGGAGACTACAAAAGCATTTAAACAACAAACTTTTTTGCAAAATATGCACCTAACCAAGTTTGTTGTAATAACAGGCGGAGTTCTTTCAGGTCTTGGCAAGGGAGTCGCGGCAGCGTCAATCGGCAGGCTTCTCAAAAACCACGGAAAAATCGTTTGCATAAAGTGCGACGGCTACCTTAACGTTGATCCCGGCACAATGAACCCTGTGGAGCACGGCGAGGTCTTTGTCCTGAATGACGGCGGAGAAGTGGACATGGATTTCGGACACTATGAGCGCTTTGTCGGCGTCCAGTGCAAGTCAGACTGGAACCTCACATCAGGAAAAGTATTCAACAGGGTAATAGCAAAAGAGCGAAAAGGGCAATTCCTTGGGAAAACAATACAAATATTCCCTCACGTCATAAACGAAATCAAGGAATGGATATTCAGTGTTGTAAGGCAGGAACAGCCAGACATAGTCCTGCTCGAAATTGGCGGCACTGTTGGCGACATTGAAAACAGCTGGTTTGTAGAAGCCGCAAGACAGCTCAAGAAGGATGTCGGTCACGAAAACATTGCTTACGCCCACCTCACATACGTGCCATTCCTTCATTCCGTGGGAGAGCCAAAGACAAGAATCGCCCAAAGGGACGTGGCATTGCTCAGGGAAAAGGGCATAACTCCTGACATAATAATTTGCAGGAGCAGGAACGCGCTCGGGCAGAATGTCAAGGAAAAGCTCTCCCTCTTCTGCGACATTGACGCATCGCACATAATAAGCGGCGCAGATGTTGAAAACATTTACGAAGTGCCGCTCGTATTCCTAGAGGAGGGCTTGCTTGAAATCCTGAACAACAAGCTCCTACTAAGGCACAGGGCTGAAATGGAAGAATGGCAGTCGCTTGTCAACAGGATAAAGAACCCGAAAAATGAAGTAACAATTGCAGTCTGTGGCAAGTACACAGCCCTAAAGGACTCATACGCAAGCATAATAGAAGCATTGACGCACGCAGGAGCGCACTGTGACACAAGAGTCAGGCTGAAATGGATAGAAACAACAAGCATTGAGGAAGGAAAAATCACTGCAAGCGAGGCATTAAAGGATGTTAATGGCGTGCTCGTTCCAGGAGGGTTTGGCAGCCGCGGCGCAGAAGGAAAAATCTCTGTAATAAAATACGCGAGGGAAAACAAAATCCCGTATCTTGGAATCTGCTACGGCCTCCAGCTCGCTGTCGTGGAATTCGCAAGGAACGTGTGCGGGCTTGCAGGCGCGCACACAACAGAAATCGAGCCAAGGACACAGCACCCTGTCATTGACCTGTTGCCAGAGCAAAAAAACATTTCTGCAATGGGAGGAACAATGCGGCTCGGCGCGTGCAAAGCCATCCTTGAGCCAGGCAGCATTGTGGCGCAATTATATGGAAGCGCAGAGGCTTTTGAGCGCCACAGGCACAGGTATGAGGTAAATCCTGATTATCACGAAAAACTGCGCGCAGGAGGGATGAAATTAAGCGGCATTTCACCTGACAGGCGGCTTGCAGAATTCATCGAGCTTCCAGGACACCCTTATTTTGTTGCAACACAAGCGCACAATGAGCTCACTTCACGGCTTGAAAAACCAAACCCGCTTTTCTATGGATTCGTGAAGGCAGCTCTCTCTAATATCCACAAGCTTTAAAAACAGACCTCTTAACCTCTTCGTCGGTGAAAAGTGTGGGAATAAAGTCATTCCTTTTGAACATTTATGACAAGCACTACAAGAAGCTCCTGATACTGAGCTTTTTGCTTCTTTTTGCATGCATTGCAGTCCTGTTTGTCCACAAGTCCCAGACAGGGGAATTCGTGTCAAAAGGAGTCTCGCTGAAGGGAGGGCTCACGCTAACAATCCCTGTGGAACAGGCAGACATCCACGCACTGCAGGCAGCATTGTCATCGCAATTTCCAAAGGCAGACATAAACGTCAGGAGCATAGCAGAGGCAGGGGAGCTTAAAGCGCTGATAATAGAGGCATCCGATGTCAATGAAGATGAACTGGTTGCAGCGCTTGCCGTCCAAGGACTTCCAATGCAGCAAGGGGAGTTCTCAATTGAAACAATGGGCTCATCGCTAGGCCAGAGCTTTTACAGGCAGACAATAATAGCGGTGATTGTTGCATTCATATTCATGAGCATCGTTGTCTTCGTGACTTTCAGGAACATCCTCCCAAGCACGTTCGTCATACTCTGCGCGGTATCAGACATCCTGAGCACAATAGCAGCCCTTGACGTGCTTGGCATAAAGCTCTCAACAGCAGGCGTTGCAGCCCTGCTGATGCTCATCGGATATTCTGTTGACACAGACATCCTTCTCACTACAAAAGTCCTCAAGCGAAAGGAAGGCACGATTTTTGAGCGCACAATGGGAACAATGCGCACAGGAATGCTGATGTCGCTGACAGCACTGGGCGCTGCGCTTGCAGGATACTTTTACACCCAGTCAGACGTGGTAAAGCAAATAATGCTCATAATCTCCATAGGAATGGTTTTTGACATGATATACACGTGGGTGCAGAATGCAGGCATCCTGAGGTGGTATCTTGAGCGCAAGGAGGGAGGGCAGCATGGGCAAGCTTAAGAAAGCCCTCCTCAACATCCGCGTAATCATCCTGATAGCAGTCATTGTCTTCATGGTCATCGCGCTCAGGCCTGAATTCTGGAACAAGGGAGTCATGATAAAGAGCGTTGCAAAAAACAGCTCTGCAGCAATTGCAGGAATTGCAAACCCCAAGCCAACCGCAGCGCCTTTTTCCAAAGAAGTCATACTCAGCATAAACAACAAGCCGATGAACAACGTGGATGATTATTATGCATTCACAAAAAACCTGCGCGTCAACCAGACAATCCAGATAAAGACAAACAAGGGCACTTACAAGCTCATCGTGAAAGAGGCATACAGGACAATAGAACTGAATGAGACAGAGGAAAAACAAACAATTGTTGTTGAGGAAGTGAATGAAACAATAAATGGCACGATTGTCCTAACAAACAAAAGCATAAACAAGACAATATTTGTTGAAAAAACAATCCGCGAGCCAATCGGCGTGGAAAATATAGGGCTGCGCGTTGACAACGCCCCGACCACAAACATCCGCAAGGGGCTTGACCTTCAGGGCGGGACAAGGGTCTTGCTGAAGCCGGCTGAGGAGGTCTCAATTGACACACTTAACATGATGGTTGACAGCCTCAAGGAACGCCTGAACGTGTACGGGCTGAGCGACATCGTGGTTACAACAGTGCAGGACAAGCCAGGATTCCTCGGCGAGCCAACCAGGTACATACTTGTGGAAATAGCAGGGGCGACAGAGGAGGAAGTCAAGGACCTGCTTGCAAGGCAGGGCAAGTTTGAGGCAACAATAGGCAACAAGACAGTATTCCGCGGCGGCGAGGACATAACATACGTGTGCCGCACTGCAGAATGCAGCGGCATAGACCCGAGGAGGGGGTGCGGCACTGTGCAGGGCGGATGGACCTGCGGCTTCATGTTCAGCATCTCACTCAGCCCTGCAGCAGCACAAAGGCAGGCAGAAGCAACAAAAGACCTTAAGATAATCACTGAGCGCAGCGGCAACTATTTGAGCGAACAGCTGAAACTCTACCTTGACGACCAGCTTGTTGACGAGCTGAACATAGCAGACGACCTCAGGGGAAGGGCTGTCACTGACATCGCAATCACGGGCTCAGGATTCGGGTCAACAAGGGACGAGGCAATGCGCGCAACTCTTGAAAGCATGAAGCGCCTCCAGACAGTCCTGATAACAGGAAGCCTGCCTGTCAAGCTTGACATTGCAAGGATTGACACAATATCCCCCACGCTTGGCTCGCAGTTTGTCAAGAACGCATTAATGGCAGGATTGCTCGCTGTCGCAGTTGTCACAATAATACTCGTAATCAATTACCGGAAGATAAAGATAGCCCTCCCAATAATAGGCTGCAGCCTTGCCGAAGTCATCCTCACGATGGGAATGTACACCCTTTTTGGCTGGAGCCTTGACCTTTCAGCAATTGCAGGACTCATTGTTGCAGTCGGAATAGGAGTCAATGACCAGATTGTCATAATGGACGAGGCTCTTAAGAAACAGCTCGAACAGGCAGCGTACAACTGGAAGGAGCGGATCAAGCGCGCATTCTTCATAATATTCAGCGCTTACTGCACTGTTGTTGTCGCAATGCTGCCCCTTTTGTTTGCAGGAGCAGGACTGCTAAAGGGCTTTGCGCTCACAACAATCATAGGCGCATCAATAGGAGTGTTCATCACAAGGCCGGCATACGCATTCATCATCCAGCTCCTGTACGAGGAGTAAATGACCAAGCCAAGCGCGATTTTGCTGGTGATTGTCTGCACAATAGTCACTTCTGTAGCACAGCTCTTGTGGAAGTTCGGCGCAATGAGGCTTCCTGAAATCATCACTAATGCCCCATTGCTTCTTGGGTTCGCAGCATACATAATCGCGGCATTTTTGCTAATAACATCATTCAAGGGCGGCGAGGTTTCTGTTCTTTACCCCATGTATTCGTCAAACTACATCTGGGTAAGCGTCTTGTCAGCATTTTATCTCGCAGAGCCGCTTAACGGCTTCAAGTTTGCAGGAATGGCGGCAATAATCCTTGGTGTTGTAATGCTTGGCAGGGGAGTGCACAAGCACGGGGTTGCTCCATGAATGAGACACTGATTGGCATAATCATTGTTGTTTTTGCCACGTTCATTTCTGCATGGGGTCCTGTTTTCATGAAGATGGGCTCTGCAAAATTCACGCTAAACCCATTCAGGATTTTGAAAGACCCGTCAATACTGCTCAAGAGCTACAATGCATTCATTGGCTGCGGGTTCTTTTTTGTCTCATCAATAATATTCGTCATTGGGTTGCAGTACGGCGAACTCTCTGTGCTTTATCCGTTGACATCGCTTTCTTACATTTGGACATGCCTCATTTCAACAAAACTGCTCAATGAGCGCATAACAAAAAACAAAATCATGGGGATTGCCTGCATACTTGTTGGTGTTACGCTCATCGGGCTTGGCAGGGCAGCATGACAAAAACCGAAATAACAGCATTTGACCTGAAATTCCTTGTCAAAGAACTGCAGCCATTGGCAAACGAGCGCCTGGACAAGGTCTACGTGCTTGAAGACAGGGGCGTATTGATTACTTTTGGCGAAAAAACAATCCTCCAGGCAGCGCCAGGCAGGTGCTGGATTCCTGCCGAAAAGCCTGCAACACCTGAAAAAATACACCCATTTGCAGCACAGCTGCGAAAATTGATCGGAAATAGCAGGATAAGCAGGATAGAGCAGGTTTGCTCTGAAAGGATTCTCGCCATACACGTAATCAGGTCTGGAAAACAGTTCATACTGTACCTGGAGATATTTGGAAGGGGAAATGCAGTGCTTTGCGATGCTGATAACATTGTCATTTCAGCGCTTGCACTTAATGAACGAGCCCAGCGCGGAAAACCATACCAATTGCCCAAAGGAACAGACACATTCCATCTTGATGAAAAGGAATTCTCACAAAAATTCATGCAGAGCAAGGACAATATTTCAAAGACCCTTGCGGTACAGTTCGGGCTTGGAAAAACACTTGCAGAAGAGCTTTGCGTGAAATGCGGGATTTCTGCCTCAGAGCAGGTGAAAGAGGAGCATGCGCATGATATCTGGCACGCATTGCAAAAAATGCTTGCGCAAAAGCCAGCGCCACAACTGATTTATGAGGGAAGCATTGTTGTTGACGCAACCCCTGTGCCTTTTGACTGCTACGCAAACAAAAAGCGCGAGAATGCCGAGACTTTTGGCGGAGCGCTTGCAAGAGTGTTTGCGCTTCCTGCAGAGGCAGTCAAGGAGCAAAAGACAGCGCCTGTGCAGGAAAAGCTCCAAAAAATCGAGACAATGATTGCAATGCAGCAAAAAAACCTTGCAGAGCTTGAAAGAAAAACAGAAGAAGAAAGGCGCAAGGGAGAATACATTTACGAGCACTACCAGGAAATAAACAAATTGCTTACTGAAATAATTGAGGCAAAGAAAAAACTAAGCTGGAAGGAAATAAAGCAGAAATTCCCGCAAATAATTGAGATAAACGAGGCAACAGGCGACGTGGTTGTTGAGGTCTAGTCCATTAGTTTTATAAACAGCAGTCAAGGGGTATCTTTATGGCAAAAAAAGTTCTTGTTATGGCAAGCCAGCCTGGCGGTGTAAATGCGATAAAGCCTGCAGCCCAAATGTTAAAAGACAGGGGTTACAACATTCTTATTCATGCAAATACGTGTCTGGCATTACCCGGCGAGACCGTAACGATAGGTGGTGTGACATACCCTGACCGTAAAGAAAGTCATATCGACATCTGCAAACGCGAAATTGATTCTTGCAAGCCAGATGCCATACTGCTGGGAACAGCATCTCAGAAAACAGCAGGCAGGGAATACTTTGAACAGGCATACACGCTTTTGGCGAGAGAAAAAGGAATTCCGACTGTTGCTGTTGTTGACTTGCCAATAAGCGAGGTTGAAAGGTTCAGCGACATTTATGACGAAACACATGGAAGATTGAAGTTTTTGCCTGACAAAATCTGCGCTGACAGCATTGCATACGGCAGGATGATTGAGCAGGGATTCCCGAAGGACAGGATTGTGGTTACAGGAAACCCTCATTTCGATGACATTGGCGGGCTTGTAAGAAACAGCGAAGAGCACAGGAAGCTCAGCAGGAATCTTATGGGGGTAAGAGATCATGATTTTGTCCTGCTTTACGTAAGCGATGTAAGGTCAGACCTGGAAAATCTCAAATGGGGATTTACTGACGGGGATTGCATTGATGCTGTCTGCAAGGGAATTACGGATTTGCCCCTCCGCTGGCGGAAAGATGTTGTCCTTGTGATTAAAAAGCATCCGCGCGAGGTGCAAAACAATTTTGACGAGCTGTGCAAGAAGGCTGCTGCTTACAATGTTGATGTGCGCACAAGCGCGTATAATATCAGGCATGACATTCTTGGCTCAGACCTTGTTGTTGGGATTGTCTCAACAGCATTGCTCGAGGCAACAATGATGGACAAGGATGCCATGAGCCTGCAGCCAAACCCTGAACGCGAAAAAACAGATGATTATTTTCTGAACACCCAGGACATTATTCCGCACTCATACACGCGCGATGGCTGCAAAAACCTTGTCAGCGAGGCTCTTCTCCGTTCTGCCTTGTTCCTGCCTTATGTGGAAAAAAGGGCAGGACTGAAGGGTGACGGCAAAGCAACAGAGCGGGTTGTTGAAGTTATCAAGGGACTGATTAAGTAAGTTCTTCTTGGAGGAAAGTTTATGGTTGGTATATGCGCCGTAGGCGCCCAATTAGGAGCAGTTAATTCTTAATGAAAAAAGGTGGACAGCTTACCCGATTTCCCGCGTAATGCAGTACAGTCGGGTACGGAGGCTGGTTTAACTGCCGAGTTCGAATGGGATCGGGTGGGACCCAGCCCCTATGACCGTCCGTGCAGAAATCACGACGGGGTGTTTATAAAGTTTGCGCAAATTTCGGCAAAACATAAATTGCGGCATAGACCGCGATTGCCCAGAGGAGCATTCCTATCATCATCTTCCAGTCCCTGAACACCTTTTCTGGATGGCGCGCTATTGGAGAGCCAATATAGACAAGCGAGAAATAACGGAAGATTACGAAAAGCGCAAAAGGAAGCGAAAAAGCAAGCCACGGGTGATTGCTGAGCAGGGCGTACGCGCTGTACGTTGCAACAAGCAATGCTGTCGCAATTATCATTAGTGCATTTGCGACGTCTTTTGTGTAAACTTTCAGGGTTTCCTTGTGCTCAGCTGCCCGTGAGCCAAGGAATTCAAGGTCTGCATACCGCTTTCCAGCAAGCATGAAAAGCGCAAAAAAGAACGTGCAAAGCACAAGCCATGGCGAAATTGCAGCATGAAGGATATATGCCCCTGAGCCAGCGCGCACAACAAAATTCACAGCCACAGCAATTATGTCAGCAAAAGCAACCTTTTTCAGGAAAAACGAGTACACAAAAGTCAGGCAGACAAGGAAAACAACTGCAAAAAAGAAAGTTTTGTCAAGCACAAATGCCAAACGCAAACCAAGCGCAAGCAAAACAACGGCAATCACAAGCCCTGCAATTATGGGCACTTTTCCCGAAGCAATCGGCCTTGTGCGCTTTTCAGGATGAGCCCTGTCCTTTTTTTTGTCAACAATGTCATTGATTATGTAATTGAATGAGGAACACAGGCACAGGCTCACAAAGCCGAGCGCAGTTGCCCACAAGAGGGGCCAGTCAAACATCCTGCCAATGAAAATAATAGGCAAAAAGACAAGCAGGTTCTTGTACCACTGCTGCGGCCTTAACAGCTTTAAATAATCAAGTATTCCCATGACTTGTGCGACTTTTGGGGGCTTTATTAAGCTGTCGGAAATGCTGAAATGCCTGACGATAACTTTATAAAGCGTTGCCAGATGGGTTTTTCCATGCGAATAATTGTTCTTGGGGGCGGGCTTTCAGGGCTTGTTGCAGCCGACAAGCTCCTTGACTCGGGAAAGGTAGAAGTCACAATACTTGAGAAAATGCCGTTCCTTGGCGGGCTTGCAAGGAGCATTGAGGTTGACGGAGAGCAAATACCGATTTTCAACCACCACATTGTCCGCACAAACACAAAAACCCTTGAGTATTTGAGGCGCTATGACTTGCTCGGAAACAACACGTGGAAGCGCATCAACTTGGCAATAGCGTGGAACAACAAGGTTTACAACATCAACAAGCCATGGAAGTACTTGTGGTTCAAATATTTGAGCCTTGTTGAGAAAATAAGGTTCGGGCTTTTTGGGGTTTATGTCTCTTATTTCTTCAACCCGGACAAGCTGCCTGACGACCTTGACGCAGAAACCTGGCTGAACAAGGCGTGCGGAAAAAGCGTAACGCAAAAAATGCATTACCAATTGTATGCACGGAACAAGTTCAACATCCCCCTGAGCAGGATTTCAGCAAAACAGTTCGCGCACAGGATGAAAGAGCGAGAATTCAATGACAAATTCACTTACCCAACACGCGGAATACAAGGACTGATTGACGGGCTTGAGCAGGACGTGATAAGGAAGGGCGGAAAAATAATCAGGAAAGCAGACACAACCCACATTGACGTGCAAAAGCGCGTAATAACATACAAGGCAGGCGGAAAAGAGCGCACAGAAGTCTATGACGCACTGATTAACACAATCCCTGTTGAGGAATTCATGAAGTTCACAAAAGGGCTGCCAAAAGAATACTCTGACAACCTCAAAAAGCTCAAATACACGCCGGTTGTGGGCATACTTTTCGGCACAAAAGAATTTCTTGACCCTGAAAACTACTGGATAAACTTCTTTGGGGAGCGCGTGCACGTAATGTACCAGCACTCCCTGCTCATTGACAAGTACAAGACAAAAATCACGTGGGTTGACAGGTATGGCGGAAGCGCAGAAGACCTGCCAAAATCAGACGATGAAATAAAGGACTTGTATCTCGGCGCCTTGAGGAAATACTTCCCGAAAATGGACGTGAAGTTCTGCCTTGTGTTCAGGGACCAGTACGCAGAGCCGATTTATGACAAGGACTACGCAAAGTACGCTCCGAAGTACAGGACTCCTGTCGCAGGCCTGTACAATGCAGGCATCCAGGTAACGTTCCCAAAAATCAGGAACATGAATGTCGCGCTTGAAAGCGGCGAAAAAGTTGCAAAATGCGTGCTTGAGGACTACAAATGAAGATTGTTGTTACAGGCGCAGCAGGGCTTGTTGGCCAAAACCTTGTCCCAATGCTCGTGAAAGAAGGCCATAATATTACTGCAATTGACAGGAACAAAAACATTGAGCTCCTCAAAAGGCTGAATCCGGAAATCAGCTGCATAAGGACAGATGTCAGCTATCCTGGAAAATGGCAGGAGGAATTCAAGGGTGCTGATTGTGTTATAGAGCTTCATGCGCAGATTGCTGCTCAGACAGCAAAGCCCTTCGAAAGGAGCAACATTGAAGGCGTTCGCAATGTCCTTGATGCGTGCAAAAAACACAAAATCAAGAACCTGATACACCTTAGTTCTTCTGTCGTGATTTCTGTGGCAAAGGACGAATACACGCGCACAAAGCGCATTGGCGAAGAGCTTGTCAGGAAAAGCAAAATCCCTTACACAATGCTGAGGCCGCCATTGATGTATGGCTGCTTTGACGCAAAACACCTTGGCTGGATAACTCGCTTTATGGAAAAAACGCCAATAATCCCTGTCCCTGGCTCTGGAAAATACATCAGGCAGCCCTTGTTCGTGAATGACATGTGCAAAGTCATTGTTGAGCTCACAAAAAGAAAGCCAAAAAACAAGACATGGAACATAATAGGCAGGGAAAGGATATACTACATTGACCTTCTCAGGATAATTGCAAAAACAAGAGGGTGGAAAAGACTGTTTGTGCCGCTGCCATTGTGGCTTTTCGGATTCCTGCTCAAGGTTTACAGCTTTATTTTCAGGAAAACAGTATTCACGCCAGAACAAATGAAAGCGCTTGTTGCAGGAGACGAGTTCCCAATAGAAAAATGGTGCGAGGAATTCGGAGTCAGGTACACGCCCTTTGAGGAAGGAATCTGGAAAACCTGGCACTCGCCCTGCTCAAAGTACGCGAAAGAAATGGCTTCTCCGCATTAGACTTCATTAGTAAAAACTAACTCCTTATAACGCGCCTTCGGCGAGAAACACTCGCTCCGAGTTCGGCTCTCCGCAAGCTCGAGCCTCACTCAGTCGCTCGGAATAAATAAAAAAATATTTGCTTAGAAAAACCATCTGATGATGGCAAGTATTCCCTGCTTCCATGGAACGCGGTGGGTGACTCCTGTTTTTCCCCGGTATTCCTTGTAGTGCTGCAAATACCACTTGTAGCTGTCAATCAATGCATCAACATTGCTGTATTTTGGCTTCCAGCCCAGGATTTTCTTTGCTTTTTCTATGCTCACAAAAGAGTCCTTGTCAGCTGTCTCATAAACCCACTTGTACAACGGCGAAATGCGCAATGCCTCAAAGACCTTCAAAGTATTAATGACAAGCCATGGAGGAGTGCCAACCACGCGCCTCCTGAAGCCTGCATAATTAAGCAATGCCTGATAGTCTTTTTTCATCGTGCTGAACTTTTCAGCGCCAATGTTGAAAGTGTCATTGGCGATTTTTGCAGGCTTTGTTGCAGCAAGCCAGATTGCCTGGTTAAGGTCCTCAACGTGCAAGAGCTGGTAAAGGTTGTTTCCCCAGCCCACAATAGGAATGTTCTTTCCCCTCCTGACCCAGTCAAAAAGGACGTCAAACACCCCCAAGCGGCCTGCTCCAATGAAGGACTTCGGCCTGAGAATTGGAACGCACATCCTGTTCCTGTATGACTCCGCAACCTTTTCAGCAACAACCTTGCTCTCTCCATACGGTCCGACTCCCTGCATTTTGTCAGTCTCGTACAGCGGGTGATGGTCAGGAATGCCATAAACAGCAGTTGTTGAGATGTAAACAACGCGCTCAATCCCTAGCTCATCAGCAACTTCAAAAACAGCCTTTGTGCCATCAATGTTAGCAGACTTTATCTCAGCAGGCTTCCAAAGAGGCAGTGCTGCTGCAGCGTGCACAATCACGTCAGCGCCCATTGCAGCCTTTCGCAGGACTTCCTTGTTCCTTATGTCGCCCTGAAAGTGCTGCACTCCCTTTATGTCAGGATAATCAAAAGGAGCCAAGTCAATAGTGCGCACCTTGCAGCCTTTCTTCAGCAAAAACCTTGCAAGGTTGTGGCCAAGAAAACCCGCCCCGCCAGTAATAAGGAATGTCAGTTGTTTCTGTTTCATAATGCTGTTTTGATGGACATTGCTGGCGTCTTTTAAAGGTTATGGATTATTTTTTTATGCTGAAAAGCTGCAAGTACTTCTGGCCGTCTGCCTTGAATTCTGCAACAGGACTCATCAATGCCTCAAGATGCCTGTTTATGGGCTGGAAAGGCACTGCAAGAAGGTCAAACACCTTTGCATTAGGCGTGGCAATATCCTTCCGCTCCCTTATCTTTGAGTACGTCACGTTGTTTTCCTTGAGGTATTGCTCAAAGCGCGGCTCAATGAAAATCTGCGCGCGGGGCATATAGTAAGAATCAAGCAGGAAATAATCAACCTTGTAATCATCAAGCAGTTTTTTCGTGACTTCGCTGTTGTTGCCGTAAAGCATTACAACGCCGTCAGCATACCGCTGCTCAACATCAACAAAATAATTCGCGTGAGTCCTCCTGACAAAAACACACTTTCTTCCGCTAACTCCATTCATTGCAAAGCAGGTCTCGTCTCCTGTGAGCACAACAGCATTTATTCCCGTGTGCTCCTGCATCCATTTCCCAAGCGAAAGCCAGGCTTGCGTTGAGGAATCAAGACGTTCGCCAAACTGCACCCAAGGGTTTGCGTTATACTCATTATAGCGCTGGACAAACAAGGCTGCCACAAGGATGAGCACGCCAACACCAACAATCTTAGGCGCCTGAGGCCATTTTTTGCCTGCAAACTGCACGACAGCAGCTATGCCGTAAACAGCAAATATGGGCAGTGAAATCCAGATTCCCCACATGTGCGACGGCAAAACCCACCTGCCAAGCAATGGCTTTGTCACCAAGTGATGCAGCGGCGCAAGAAAGCCAGCAACATACCACAAAATCGCGTAACGGGCAGTCTTTTTGCCCCAGTTCATTATGCAAATCAGCATTCCGACGGCAGTAAGGACGCTCAGCACTGCTGCTGCAATTGAGGAAAAGCTGAATGAATACCTGTAAAGAGCCTTGAGAGCCCAGCCAAGACCCATTGCATCAATGTCAGGCCCATTGTACTGGAACAAGGGATTGAGAGTTTTTGCGTGATAATTCACGATTATCGGGCCATAAAACAATAAAGATACAACAAAGCCCACTAAGAGCATTGGCACGTACATCTTGAGCGCATCAACAAATGCCTTTTTCTTTTCCTTCTGCCTCAAGGTCTCAACAATAATTGTGAAGACAAAAACAGCCATGGCTGCGAGGAAGAAAGCAACATGAGCAAGGCTTGTGAGACCCATGAATAATCCAGAAAGCAACTTGTCCCTTAGCTTTCCTGTTTCCTCTGCCTTGAACCAGAACGCAAACCAGAACGGGATTGTAATCATTGAAGGAACAAGGTTAGGCGCGCCATCAGGAATAGCCCTTGTTGCAAGCGAAAGAAGCAAAAATGCCAATGACCAAGTGTGGTTCTTGAACAATTGCCAGCCAAGAAAATAAAAAGCTATTGCAGAAAGCACTGTTGTGAGCAAGCCCACAAAGATTTCTGCCTTCATCAGCGTAAGGCCGGGCAGCAGGCTTAGGGCAATGAACAGGTAATTCCCAAGCCAGGGATAAAATGCATAATTATTGATGAAATAAGGGTCTGTCCAGAAGCCATTCGCAATGTAATTTATTGCAAAGCCATAATGCGCATAAAGGTCACCGCCATAATAAGGACCAGGCAGGTGCTTCAGCCTGATATAAAGCGAAAATGCAACAGCAAGATAGACAGCGACAGCCGCAATTGCCGCCTTTACCTGCCAGGGCCAGCCTTTTCCTCCCCCTTGATTCTGTTCTTCTTCCACGACGACAACACCGGCAGTATTGCTTTTAAATTTTGTGGTGGATGCTTACAGCCTCCTGAAAACCGGCTGCACAGGAGGGCCCTCAAGGAATTGTTTTATGTTTCCTGAGCTGAGGGCTTTTTTCATTATTGCAAGAGTCTCGCGCACTGCCCTCAGGGTCTTTTCTATGTCTTCTGGCGAGTGCGAGTAGCAAATGTTGAAATAACCGCCCATAAGTATGCCGCGCTTTGCCATTTCCTGAATAAGCAAGCTCTTGAGATCAAGCGATTCCTGGCCGCTCGCGTCCTTGCAGGCAAGCACGAAATGCACTGGCAATCCCTTGCATTCTATTGGGAGCTCATTTTCTTTTATTGCGGCAATGACTCCATCCTTAAGGCGCTGGCCCATTGCCCAAATATGCTGGATTACATTCTTTTCCTTCATTTCCTTTATTGTTGCCTTTGCCGCCGCAAGCGACAATGTTTCGCCACCGGCTGTCAGCGAGAAAAAAACATCCTCGCCGGCTTTCATGATTTCCTTTTTGCCTGCAACAATTGAAATCGGCATGCCGTTTCCAACTGCCTTTCCAAACGCTGCAAGGTCAGGAACAACCTTGAAGTATTCCTGGGCTCCGCCAAGAGCAGCCCTGAAGCCGGTCACGACCTCATCAAATATCAAAAGAGCACCGTTCTGGTGTGCTATGTCACGCACCTGCTCCAAAAACCCAGGCAATGGCATCTCAACACCCATTGGCTCCATTATTACTGCAGCAATCTGTCCGGGATTGTCTGCAAAAATCTTTTTCAAAGTCTCAATCTTGTTGTATTCAAAAGTGAAAATCAATGAGTCCATTGCTTTTGGAACTCCTTTCTTGCGCGTTGTGGTTGTAATGTACCAGTCCTGCCAGCCATGATAGCCGCAACAGGCGATTTTCTCCCTGTTTGTGTATGCGCGAGCAATCCTGACGCAGGCAGCAGTCGCATCAGAGCCGTTCTTTCCATACCTGACCATTTCAGCGCAGGGAATTATTTTTTTCAGTTCCTCTGCAAGCTCAACCTCAAGCGGGTGAGGCAGCGAGAACGAAATGCCTTCTGTCATTTGCTGTGTTATTGCCTTGTTGACAGGCTCATAATCGTAACCAAGTATTACTGCCCCAAGCGCGGTTATGTAATCAATGAATTCATTTCCATCAACATCCCAGACATGGCTTCCTTTGCCTTTTTGCAGGAAAACAGGGCAAACCCCTTGCACAAACTGGGTCCAGTTCTTGCTGAGCGTCTGCGCCTGGCACGGAATAAGATCCTTTGCCTTTTTCAGGAATTCCTGGGATTTTTGAAGCTTCATTTTTTGTTCCTCCATTCCCTGACCTGGGCCCAGTATTTTTCATCGCGGACAAATTGCGCGTTAAGCTGCGCAAGTTCTGGATGGTCTTTTATTACCTTGAGCACGTCCTGCAGTGTAAAGCCGTCCTTCAAGAAGCCAACAAGCCTTGTAATTAGTTCAAGGTCCTCCTTGTTGTCAACAGTAAGCCTTAATTTTGACAAATCAAGAGGATATTTGATGCTTGTCTTCCTGAATCCTTCTGTTTCGCGGATGAATGCAGTTACGTGCTCGCGGTGGTGTAGCGCAGTTGCCTGCTTCCATGCCTTTTCAAGCGCTGCAAAAGTGAAAACCTCTGTATCAAAGCCATCAGGGAACGTGGGAGGGTCGATATTATTGGTATAATCCGCCTTGTCTTCAAGGAATTTTTTGATGACGCTGTCAACAATGGCAGGGTCTGCAAGCGGACAGTCGCCGGTGAGGCGCACGATGATGTCGAACTTGAACTGCTTTGCAGCCTGGTAATACCTGTCAAGCACGTCTTCCTCACTTCCTGCATAAACAGGAACGCCAATCCTGCCTGCGAGGTCAATTATTGCCCTGTTTTCAGGGTTTGTGCTTGTTGCAATCCCTATTCCGTTAAGCATTTTGCTCTTTTTCAGGCGCTCAACCTGGAATTGCAGCATCGGCATCCCTTTTAATGGAAGCAAAACCTTTCCTGGCAGGCGCGTGCTTGCCATCCTTGCCTGGATTATTGCACCGATTATCATTCTGACACCCCCGCATCCCTAAGTGCAAGCGCGGTTTTTAGTGTTTTTGCCGCCTCACTTACCGGATTCATCATTTTTTCTTTATTCTTTAGGGCATTTATGAAATAATCAAGCTCTGCAACATACATTGCATTGATATCTGCATTTGTCTGGAATTGCTCTTCCTTTCCATTTATTTGCGACTTAACAATCCCTGTCTTGAACTCCCAGTAAAGCGTGCCTTTTTCTCCGATTATGCTGCAGCGCCTTGTGTAAACAGGGTTGAGATAGTCAAGATGTATGCTTACTTTTTTGCATTTTTCAAGCTCAAGGACGAATTCTGCCTTGTCCTCTGTATTTATTTCCAGCTGGCCTGTGCGCATAACCTTGCTGAACGCCTTCAGGGGCTGGCCAAAAAGCCAAAGCGCATAATCAAGCTCATGAATTGCATCAAGGACAATCCCTCCACCCTGCTCGTATGATGCTGCATAGTTCTTGCGGTAGTCCTGCCCAGGGCGCCACTGCCTTAAATCATAACCAAACTCAATGCGCGCCATATTCACATTGCCTATTTGCGGCAAAAGCTCCTTTATCTTTTGCAATCCTTCTGTGAAGCGCAAATTGCAGGCAACCATGTTCGGAACATTTTCAGCAGCCTTCACAAGCTTTTCAACATCCTGCATTGAGTGCGCCAACGGCTTCTCAATGAAAACAGGCACTTTTGCATTAATGCATTCAAGCGCCTGCTGGACGTGCAGGTTTGGCGGAGTGCAAATAAATGCAGCGTCAGGCTTTACAGCAAGCCCGTTTGTTATGTTGTTGACAACTGTTGCATTAAGCTCTTTTGCAAGCTGCTGAGCCCTCACGCTGTCAACATCATACACCAGGAGCTCGTGGCCTTTTGCCTTTGCATTCTTCGCATGCCTTGTTCCAATGCTTCCACAACCAATTATGAAAAGCTTCATGCAGCCACCTTTTTGCTTGCAATGCGCGCCAGTGCGAGTGATGACGGCACAAGAGCGTGCGCATTCTCCTCAACAAATTTTGGAAGGTCTTCCAGAGCAACAAAGCACGGCTTGTGGTGTTCTGAAACAGTGCTAAATGCGTCCAGTGCCTCCTGCCTTGTTGCGTTTGCCTCAATTATTGCGCACACATCAAACACCTGGTCCTTGCGGTCAAGGATAAGCCCGCAGCTGCGTATTCCTGTTATTGCGTTCGCAGGCAATCCTGTTTCTTCTGCAAATTCCTGGCGCAGCTTGTCATGGAAGCGCACTGCGCCGTCAGGGCCAAGGGCAGAGCAGTCAAGCGTGCCAGACGGAACAAGCTCAAGATGCCCTGGATATTCTGTCACATCATCGCCCCTTATGGCAAAAACCGCGTATTTCTTTCCATTGTCGTTTATTATTGTAAATCCGCTGACGCCTATTGGCTTGATGCCCAGGTCAAGGACTGGCTCGCGGAGCTGCGCAAGGAACTGCTTGTACTCAACAAATGACCCTTCTATCCTTGTTGCTGTTCCTTGCACTGAATGCTTCAGGTATGCAAAAACAGTGCCATTGAAGAGCTTTGGGTTCCTGGCTGTTTCAGTTTGCCAGATTTGTTCCACGCGCTCAGACTGGGCAGGAGAAAGCGTGTTAACCCAATTTGCATTTGTCAGTACAATATCTCCTTCAGCGATTATTTCGCAGGCCTGCCAGTAATCCTTGTGCAGGGTGTTGTTAAGCAGAGCCATCACGTCAGAAAGCCTTGTGCGCTTGTGGTCAACCCGCAGGCAATAGAGCCCTGCATTGACTGCGCTTTGGAAGCCGGACGATGAGTCCTCAACAACAAGCGCGCTGTCCCTGTCTATTCCGCGCAAATGGCAGGCGTGGTAAAAAATGTTTGGCGCGGGCTTTCCTTTTGGCACTTCATCGCCAAACACTGCCAGCGAGAAGAACCTGTCCCACTTGTGCTTCTGGATAAATGCAAGCGCAAGCTCTTTCTTTGCAGAAGTAACAAGACCGAGGCTGTATCCCTGTTGTTTCAGTTCTGCAAGGATATTTTCAGCATCAGGATACGGCTTGACGCCCTCGGCATACGCAGAGCATATAAGCCCGTGGCATTCCTGCTCAAGCTCATTTTGGGGTCCGGCAAGCTTGTGGACGCTTTTGAGGTGCGCAATAATTTCAGGAAGATTGCCGTGGAGAGTGTTAAACTCATCAAGCGTGCCTGCCTTTCCATGACGGGCAAGGAATTTAGTGTATGCTTCATAAAGTGCAGGCAGGCTGTCTGCAAGCGTGCCGTCAAGGTCAAACAGGACCCAGCGCTTAGGCGTCATGCAAATCACCTGGATGTGTTTTTCGCGTGGCAATATAGCGGTAAACAGGAATGATTTCTTTGATTTCCGGGATGTTTTTATGAGTTGAATCAAGCAGAAAATAGCCTGCATTTCTGAATGCGGCTATTGATGCAGCATTTTCATGCTTGATTTCTGCAATAACCGCTGAGAAGCCCTGCCCAAGCATGCGGTTCGCGGCTTCCCTGACTACAATACTGCCAAGTCCTTTGCCGCGGTGTTCTGGCGCAATGATGATCCCTATGTCAACCGAATTTTCCGGGACTTCATTGCCTGAGACGTACTGGCTGAATTTCAGGAACGCAATTTCCTTGCCATCGTAGCAGGCAAACAACGGCGGCAGGCGCGGATTGCTGAAGTAAGACACGCAGTATTCTGGCCAGAAAGTCTCCCAGCCTTTGGGTTCCTGATGGAATGACATCAAAAGGGTAACAGGGTCATTGCGCCACTGCATAACCAGCCTTGCATCTTTCTCAATCTTTTCAGCCTCGCGGAATTCAACAATAGCAGTCATGCAACATCCTCCTTTCTGACCCCTTCGCTTTCCCTTATGTCATTCACTGCGCGCCTTCCGAGAACCCATTCAAAATATTTCGGCTCAAGCCCCGGGCGGGATTTTCCGCTCCTAAGCACGGCAATGTTCTGTTTTGTGAAAATCTCCCCTTTCTTTATGTTTCTTGTTGCATGCACCCTTCTTCTGGCAAAAGAATAAAGCTCTTTCTCGATTTCCTGAACACGTTTTGTGCTGCTGCCAAGCGCAGACTCTGCTTTGCGGATGCTTGAAACCATTTCCTTTAACTCTTTTGGCTCAAGAGCAAATTTATGGTCAGGTCCTGAAAGCCTGTTTGAGATGGTGAAGTGCTTTTCAACAGCATTTCCACCCATTGCCGCGACAGCAACAGGATTAATTATTGGTTCGCGCGAGTGATCTGACAGGCCAACAGGGGTTCCAAATTCCTTTTGAAGGACATTAATAACTTTGAGGTTTGTACATTCTATTGGCGCCGGATACTTTGCTATGCAATGCATCAGTATGACATTCCTGTTGCCTGTTGATGCAATTGTATTCAATGCTTCACGAATTTCCTCTATACTTGCCATTCCAACAGACAGGATTATTGGTTTTCCTTTTTTCGCAATATGTTTAACCAATGGCAAATGCGTCAGCTCATAAGATGCAATCTTGTGCGCCTCAACGTAAGGGTCAACAAGGTCCACTGATTCCTCATCAAAGGCGCTGCTCAGGAACAGTATGCCTTTATTCTTGCAGTGTTCTGCCAGCCTTGGGAGCCATTCCTGCGGCATCATTATGTCATGGAAAATCTGCTGAATTGTCCTTTCCCTTCCAAGATAGTCAGCAAAGCCGGCATTTTTGACATAAACCTTTTCAGGAACAAAAACCTGAAACTTGACAGCATCTGCCTTTGCCTTTGCCGCGGTGTCAATCAGCTTTTTTGCCAGGTGGAACTTCTGGTTATGGTTGCTTCCAGCTTCAGCTATTATGAAGCAAGGCTGACCATCGCCTATCAGGCGGTCTCCAATCCGGACCACCTTATTGAATTGCGGCTTTGAGCGCTTCCACAACATCTTTCACGTCCTCCTCGGTCATCTTGCTGGACAATGGCAGCGTGATAATCCTGCTGAACACGTCCTCTGTGACAGGAAAGTCCCTTGGATTCACAGGGCAGTTCTGCTGGTAGTAAGAATGCCTGTAAACAGGAATGTAATGCACGTTTACGCCGATGTTTGCAGCGCGCATCTTCTGGAATACTGCATCGCGGTCAATGCCCTTTGGCAAAAGGACAGGGAAAATATGCCAGGCAGACTGCCTGTCTGGCTTCTCAACCAATTGCTGGACTTCCTTTGGCAAAAGCTGCCTGTAGAGCGCAACAAGCTTCCTGCGTTTTGCAATGAATTCGTCAAGGCGCTTTAACTGCGAAATGCCGAGCGCGCACTGGAAGTCAGTAATCCTGTAATTCCTGCCGAGCACTTTCATGTCATAAGCCCAGCCTGCATTAGGACCATACCTTGAGCCTGCATCCTTGTCAATGCCGTGGTTGCGCAGCAACACGAGTTTCTTGTACAATTGCTCGTTGTTTGTCATTACCATCCCGCCCTCTCCTGTTGTGATGTGCTTTACAGGGTGGAAGGAGAAAGTGACCATGTCAGCATGAGTTCCGATTTTCCTTCCTTTGTATGATGCGCCAAGCGCGTGCGCAGCATCCTCAATAAGGAAAAGCTTGTGCTCATCAGCTATCTTTCGCAATTCCTCAAGCTCGCACGGCTGCCCGCTGTAATCAACGAAAATTATCAGCTTTGTCCTGCCTGTTATTTTCCTGCGGACATCAACAGGGTCAATGTTCCAGGTCTCTGGGTCAATGTCAGCAAAAACCGGCTTGATTCCGTTGTACAAAAGCGCGTTAGATGTTGCGGCAAAAGTCAAAGGGGTTGTGATTGCCTCATCGCCTGGCTTGAGCCCCAATGCTGCAACAGCAATGTCAAGAGCAGCAGTGCCTGAGTTCACTGCAACAGCATATTTTGCGCCAGTGTATTCCGCAACTGCCTTCTCAAACGCTGCAATTGTCGGGCCTGTCGTAATCCAACTTCCCCTGAGTGCGTCATTGACTGCCTTGAGGTCATCCTCGCTTATGTCGTGAATGCCATAAGGCAGGAAATTCTTTCTCATTTTTTCAAAATACCCTCATTGTAGAGCAGAATCCTTAGCTCTTCTGCAGTAATTGGCTCAACATTCTTTGAGCTGTAGTGCTTTGCGCGCACAACCTCGCCTGAATAGCGAGCCGCAGGAATCCCTATCTGGGTTCCTGCAAACAACGGCGGCACAATGAACAGGTCTGAAGTCTCTATTGCGCGGCTTGCCTCTTCCTCTGTCATAAGCTCCTCATAGAATGTCTCGCCGGGCTTCAAGCCGATGATTTTTGTCTTGATGCTTTCAGGAGGCATTCCAAACTTTTGCGCTGTTTCCTGAACCAGCACGCTTGCAAGGTCGCCAATCCGCGCAACAGGCATCTTGAGGATGAATGTCTCGCCGCCTTTTGCAATCCGTGCGCACTTGAAGATGAGCGAGATTGCCTGCTTCTTTGACATCATGAACCTCGTCATGGAAGGGTCTGTCACTGTCACAGGACCGCCCTTCTGAATCTGTTTCATAAAAAGCGGAATGACAGAGCCTCGCGAGCCCATCACGTTGCCAAACCTTACAGAAGCAAAAATAGTCCTCCTTCCGCCCTTGTAATAGTTTGCAGACGTTACCAGGCGCTCTGCAAGAAGCTTTGTCGCGCCCATTGTGTTGTGCGGATAAGCCGCCTTGTCGCTTGAAGTGAAAATCACGCGCTCAACATTATGCTCAAGAGCAGCATCAATAAGGTTCTGCGTCCCAAGCACGTTTGTCTTTACGGCCTCAAAAGGATTGTACTCACACGAGGCCACATGCTTTAATGCGGCAAGGTGGAAGACAATGTCAACCTTTTCCATTGCGCGCTTTATCCTTTCCTTGTCCTTTACGTCTCCGACAAGGAAGCGCACAAGGTCCTGCTTGATTACCCACGGCATTTCGAGCTCAAATTCGCGCTCCATCTCAAAATGCTCTGTTTCGTCAAGGTCAAATATCCTCACAACACGCGGCTGATAATTGAGAAGCTCCTTCACGAGCTCCTTGCCAAGCGAGCCAGTGCCTCCTGTGATGAGGATGACCTTGTTTTTGAAAAGCTCAAGAAGCCTTTTCTTTTCCTCTGCCTGCGCTTTCTGAAACTGTTTGTTTATCCCTGAATGTTTTTTCAGCCATTGCAAGATGGACCACCTCGAAACCTTTTTACCGAATTGAGAATCAAGCCGCGACTGGATTTCAGCAAGGGACTTTCCCTGCCTGCCAAGCGAGACTGCCGCACGCACAATCTCAGGATGATAGCGCATCCTTGCGTGCTCGTCATCTGTGAATGTCTTTTTGCAGGCATTGCACCGCACAAGCTGCTTCACGCCAGCATTTGTGCGGCGTTTTCCGCTGAAGACCGTGTCCTCGCTTCCGCAATAAGTGCAGGGTTCCCCCATACTCTTTCTGCAGAGACTGACCCTATATAAATCTTATGGACGAGGGGTATATAAATACAACGTTAACTTGACAGCCTTGGGAGGAGCTTCCTGAGAGGCGCTGGAAGCACGCTGCCCACAAGCTCAAGCTCCCTGCCTGAGAAAGTCCTGAACAAAAACAGCAGCAGGAAATACATGACCGCCCCTCCTGCCATTGTTGCCGTCTTTGTAAGGGCGGTTGCCGGATGCACAAGCCACACCGCAGCGCCCATAATCACGGCAGCGGCAATTGTCCTGCCAATCTTGATGAAACTATTGTTTATTCTCAAAGACTTTCTTGCATCAATGGCAAGCACCACAAATACAAAAGCATAGCTGATCACAGTTGCCATGGCAGCGCCTGTCATGTGGTAGCGCGGGATAAGGAAAAGGTTAAGCCCGATATTGATTATTGCGCCAATCGCATAAGTCAGGCCGATAAGCATTGTCCTGCGCCTCATAAGGACAATCTGGTAAAGGATGTAGTTCAGTGAGGCAAAAAGAGGGTAAAGCAGCAGGCCGGGAATTATGTTTGCAGCCTCAAGGTACTGCTCTCCCGAGACAAGCGTGATAATTTCCTTCCTCATTGCCAGGAACCCAATCATTGCAGGGACGATGATGACAAGCGAATACTTAGTTGCCGCATTAAGGTATGGCCTGTAGTCCTTTTTCTGGTTCCACGCAGCCGCAATGTAAGGGAAGAAAGTCTGCGAAACAACATTTCCGAATGACGCAATCACGCCAAGCAGGGAATAAATGAGAGTGAACAACCCGACTGCCTCGCTGCCAAGAATCCCGTTCAGCAAATACCTGTTGCCAATTTCTATCGCCCACGAGCCAGTAATGAACACGAGCAAAGGAATGCTAAACAGCAGGCTTTCAAGAACCACCCTTGGCTGCCACGTGCCTTTTTCGCGCAAGTGCGTGAACTCCCTGCGCATAAGGAATCCGCAAAAAAGAAGCGTTACGAGCACTCCGACAAACCACCAAGTCATTACGGATAAAAGGGAGATTGAACGGGTTATTGCAAATGCCCCAAAAAGCAGAAGCACCCAAAGCGCCTGGCTCATAAGGAAAACCAGGTTGACAAGGACAAGGTGCTTCTTTGCTGTCAGATATGAAGTGAACAGCCTTATCAGGGTAACGCAGAGGATTATTGCCAGCGCAATCCTGAACTCAGGAACATAATTTGTTAGCCGCAACCAGGACAAGAGGACATTTTGAAGAGGGCTGAAAAGGAAGACTGCAATAATGACAACAAGGAAGACCATAAGAAAAGTTGAAATGGTCAGGAAAGCACGCGTGCGCAATGCCGGCCGGATTCCTGAAAGGCGCGAAATAATGTACTGCGAAAGCCCAAGATCAAGCAAAACCGCGGCAACGCTGACAGTGACAGCAAGAACCGAGTAAACACCGTACTGCGAAACACTGAGGTTGCGCGTCAAAAGAATAACCAGCAGCGGGCTTATGAGAAAAAGAAGCACAGTGCTCAAATACGAAAAACCAATCTGCCTTGTTATTCTCACATAAACTTTTTTCATGCCTGTCTGCCGCCTTTATTTGTTTAAAATCCTTTCGAACTAACGCGCAAGAGTCACTTCTATGACATCGCCTATGCGGAAAAGGTCAACAAGGTAAACAAGAGGGAATAACAGCCAGTAAGCAAGCCTGCTCTCGCCAAGCCAGGTCTTGTCCAGTGGCAATTTTGCATTTGGGTGCAGCAGGTATGAGATGGATGCTTGGAACTGGAAGGGAAATGAGATATAGCGCACTTTTTTCATTTTCAAGCCTGCTTTTTTTGCAGCAATGCGCATTGTTTTTGGATTATAAGTCATGAGGTGCCTTGGGACATCAAGCGACGCCCAATATCGGCCAAAAAGGAAGCGCGCCAATGAGCGTGAATTGGGAACAGCAATAATCAATGTGCCATTTGGCTTCAGGATTCTCCCAAGCTCTTTCAGAGTCTTTATTGGGTCTGCGACATGCTCAAGCACGTGATTCAGGGTGATGACGTCAAAATATGCAGAAGGATAATCCTGCTCTTCAAGAGTGCCGCATTTCACCTTCAACCCAAGGCGCTGAGCCTCTTTTGCGCCTTCTGCAGAAAGCTCAACGCCATAAGCATTCATTCCCGCAGCCTGCATTTTGTAAAGGAAAGCGCCATTTCCGCAGCCAACATCAAGAATTTTTCCTCCGGGAATTATTTTTGTACCCCTCAAAAGGTGCTTGAACGGCAAAAATACAAGCTTAAGCAATGCATTGCCGCCTTTTTGGAAGAAAAGCTTGTACAAGTATATTGCGAAGCGCTCTTTTTTGCTTCCGGGGTTGTATCTTGCGTACGCGTGATATTTTGTGGGATAATATTTTGCCAAATCCCTGAGGCTTGGCTGCGGGTCAAGCATGATCAAGCCGCATTTTCTGCATTTCGCAACAGGAAAACTGCCAGGAACCGCGTGCAGGCGGTCTTTCCCAATGAACATGAAGCGCTTGTCTTTTGAGCCGCACACAAAACAGGGATTCATTTTAACAACCCCCTGATTATTTCAGCAGCGCGCTCTGCAGCCCTGCCGTCAACCTTGTAGCAGTGCGCCTCAACAAGCTTTTTCATCCCCACCGCAAGCATTGCTTTTGTTTTTGCATCAGAAAGCGCATTTCTCAATGCAGGAAGAACATCCTCTGCCCTGTAAGCACCAAGGGCTGCCTTTTCCCTGACAAAAGGCAGCGAGTCAGGCCTGTTTCCAAGGTTGACCACGATAACCGGCTTGTCAAGGATCATTGCCTCATAATCAAGAGTTGATTCTGCGCCGATTATCAAATCGCAGGCCGCAATAAGCTCAAGAGTGGAGGCATTTTTTGTAATGAAATGCTTCAGCCCAATTTCATTCGCGAGTTTGTGGTATAATGCATCGCTTGTCTCACCAGGATGCTGCTTGACAACAAGGAACACGCCAAGCTCTTTTGCAGCCCTGAAAACAGCGCGCGTCATTTCCTCATATTCAGACTGGCTGGGAAGAATGTTGCCAACATAAAGCACGATTTGCTTTGAATCGTCAAGACGGTATTTTTCAATCAATGCCTTTTTTGAGAGCTTTTTCGCATTTACGAAATGGTCATAACGCAAATTGCCAATTACAGAAATTTCCTCAGCAGGATAATGGCCGTTTTTGGCAAGGAAATCCCTGTAGTACGAGCCGTAAACAAGCAGCTTTGCGGGCCTTGGAAGGCACTCCGGCTTTCCTTTGCAGATTTCCTCCTTTGCGTGAACTGTCAACGGGCTGTAGCTCATTGTGCCGTGCTGGATTCCAACGCAGGGAATCCCGAGGTCAGCGCAAAGCTTGAAAAAAATGTATGCAAGGTCCCCGCCTTCGCAGGGATAAATGACAAGGTCAGGGTGTTCGCGCAAAAGAAGCAGTTTTGCGCACTCAACATCAACCAAGTGGCCCTCAAGGCGGTTTTCAAAATAACACCTGAACTGCGGTGCAAACAACGGCCAAAGGTCAACCCCTTCATACATCCATGACTTCCTGAATTCTGAAGAGCTCTCAAGGGCTTTTTCAGCATTCCTGAACCTGCGCAGGGCATTTTTAACCCTGACGGCAGTGCCAAAAGTTGCGTACTGCTCAAGCAATACGTGCCTCTGGGTTGTGCGCGCCTTTTGCTTAAGCGCAGAAAAACCCCTGTATTCGCGCTGGGTTGCATCAACATAAGTTATTGTGCTGTCCTTAAGGTATTCAACAATCGGCGTGACATAAGGGTCTCCAAGAACAGGATTGGGAAGCGAGGGGTGCTCAACAGTCTTCCAGTTGTATGAGCAAATTGCCAGGACGCGCCTGCCCTCAACCTTCTCGGGCTTGTATTTTGCGCGAATCCTCTCAAGCTTCCAAAGCAGTTTTCTCGCACGAATATGCCATTTGAAGAACTGGCTTATTCCCCAAGGCCTGATGCGCTCCTTTATTCTTGCCCTGAGAGAACGCTTGCAGGAAACCCGCCTGACACGTTTTCCTCGAGCCAGCAATGGAATAATCCTGCAATATAGCGTGCCGTCATCAACGAAAACAACAGTCTCTGGCTTTTCTGACTTTAGAACCGCGCTCACAACATCCACTGCCTCAATGATTTTGCTTAACGGGTCGCGGTAAAGAAAGCTGTAATAAAGCCAGTATTCCATGCACCACCAGAGCGAAAAACCCTCATAAGACATTATTTCCTTGATGTTTTTGCCATCCATAAGCGGCTTGCAGGACCACGAATTAAGGAAATCAACAGTCCTTTTATTGCTGTCAGGGACAGGATACGCGCTCGCTGTCTTGTGCCTTACTCCTGCGCCTTCAAGAGCAGCAGAAGACGCAGCATCCAATGCCACAACAGTCCCCTTGCCAACCCATTCCTGCAAGATTTTAACCGGCGGGTTTCCGTGCACAAACAAGACATTTTCCATAGGGTTTGCCGAGTTCTGGTTGTTTTATAAAGCTTCCGAGCAGGGAATCCATAACGCTTAAATAGGCAATAAACGGGTTTTACAGCATGACAAAACTCTCTGCCTGCATTGTTGCATGGAACGGCGAAAAGCAGATACGCAACTGCCTTGAAAGCCTCAAAGGCGTTGTTGACGAGATCATTGTTGTCCACGACGGCCCCTGCATTGACAAAACAATCAGGATTTGCAAGGAATACACGAACAAAGTATTCATTCGGCCTTATGTTGGCGAGGCAGAACCGCACAGGCCTTTCACTTTTGCAAAAGCCACCGGCGAATGGATTTTATGGATTGACCAGGACGAACAGCTAACACCACAATTGCGCAAGGCAATCCCGGGGATGATTGAGCGCGATGATGTCAACGCGTACAGCTTTGTGTGGCCTGTAAAATACGCAAATGCAAACCTGACAAAAGGATTTTTCTCAAAAGTCCAGAAGACAGTCCTGTTCAGGAAAAGCGCAATTGACAACTTCAAAGGGCTTCCAAACGAGGTCTTGAAGGTAAAAGGAAAGACAATCCGGACCAATTACAGGATAATACACAACCAGGAAGGCGAAAGGAACACATTGCGCGTGTTTTTCAAAAAGACATTGCGCATTGTAAGGATACACGCTGACCAGCTGATCAAGAAAAAGCTCGCGGCAAAAATTGCGCCGTGGTATTTCATCAAGGCATTCCTGTGGTTCTTCCTTTACTGCGGATATTATTATGTCTTCCACGCCACTCTCTTCACAAAAGCAGACAGGAGCATAGCATTCCAGCTTGCACTTTACAATTTCTATCTTTACTGGTATATTTTCCTGGCAAAAACAGGGCTGTGGAAGCACGCCCCAGGGCATTAAAGGACTTTCATCTGGCTTTAATTTTGATTAACTTTCTTTCTGAGCAAAATAAATGAATATTCATTAAATAGGTTAGTCCACCCAAAAAGCCGCGATTGTGAAAGCCAGTTAAGATCTTTTCTTATGAATCGCCAAGAGTTCGTCAGGTCTGGAGCCACAGCGTAAGACCTGACGGTGAATTGGCGAAAGCGTAAAAAAGTCGTTAGTTCTCGTGCTGTTTTGGCGCTATGAAAAAAGAATAGGAAGCAGACCAAAAACACCGCGCCGCCCGTTAGCCACTTTT